>CAACVD010000292.1_pt1 | contig 23965 bp, 25 predicted proteins | sample 2381771 | NCBI WGS metagenome assembly CAACVD01 (sample SAMEA5211965, study PRJEB30684) | marine metagenome | biome: Marine; feature: Epipelagic; material: Water | collected 2015-10-15 | depth 15 m
GCACTTTTAAAACCAATACCTTTTGCTACTGCTCCAACACCTTCTCCAATACTACCACTTTGTGCTGCTCTTGATAATATTGCTGCCCCCCCACCTTCAACACCTTCACCCGCGAGAATTGCTGCCCCCCTTTCTGCTGCTCCTTCGGCAACATCAGCACTAGTTTGTATTGCCGGTCTTAAATCTTCGCTACTTTCAACACCTAATTTAAATGGTGATTTTGATACTATTGCTTTTGGGACTCCTTTGATCTTTTGTGCCGCCTTAACTACATCATCTCTTGCTTCAGCACTTGCTATTAATTTACCACCGGATGTAACAACACTCGCCATATTTTTAACTGTTATATCGGTTTGCTCTTCATTTTCAGCAGTTTTAGCAGCATCTAATTGCTCTGCAAGACTATTATTAAAATCGTATGTTGCTTGATTGATTTCCCTTGCTTGTTGGGTTTGTGCGTTTGCTTGTGAGATACTTGCCCCACTCCCGTATAAATCCATATTATTTTATTATAATTATATAAATATTAATATTTTTAAAGAATATAAAAAAAAAATTTAAAATAATTTTTTATCACCTTCAGCAATTTTTGTTTCAAATCTTAAATATGCAGTTGCTGGATTAGTTGCAAGGTCTAAATATAAGAATGAATAAGGAGCATCGTTTATAGCATAATGATATAACTCCTCAAATATATTAGGAAACATTTCTCCATATTCTTCCATAATTTTTGTTAGTTCACCTTTTTTACCCGATGATTGCTGTTTCATTATAATTACCGCATTTGAATTTGATCTAATCAAATTACTAACAGCACGAAAAGATTGTGTTGTAAATGCTAGTAATCCAATTCCATAATGCCGATATCTTGTTGCTAAAAATGAAACAGCATTTGTCTTTTTAAAATCTTTTGTAAGAATATCATCTAAAACCATCGCAACACTTGGTCTTTCAAAATCTTCATATTTCTTTTGACTTTCAATCATATCAGTAATCATCTCATCGTTATAATGATCTTCACAATCAAAATATTTATTTAATAATTTTCCCTTTGGATCAGCATTCAACGTATTACTAATAATTTTAACTATATCGAATTTATCTTTATACATATCCGGATTACATAATAAATTTACAAGTAAATTTGATTTACCTTGTTTTACTGAACCAACTATCAAAAGTAATGATGGTGGTTGTGGTAAGTGAGGATGTATATCAGCAAACCTATCATCGGGATCGGGATCACGAACTTTATATACTTTAGGAGGGGGTTTATCCATTTATATTATTATATATATTTTATTTAAATAAAATATTTTATTTAAATATAATGAACCAACATTTTTATATTAATTTAGAACATCGAAAAGAAAGAAATTTAATTACAATTCAAGAACTTAAAAAATTAGGAATTAAAAAACCAAATAGATTTAATGCAATCACTCATGATATTCCATTAGTAGGTTGTGCTTTATCACATATTGCTTGTTTAGAAAATGCCAAAGAATTAGGATGGGATTATGTAATCATATTTGAAGATGATATCAAAATTGAAAATAAAAAAAAAGTAATTGAAAAATTTAATAAATATATAAAAGAAGATTTTTGGGATGTTTTATATTTAGGTGTATGGAATTATTTACCACCACTAAAAGTAATGAATGATTTAGCAAAAGTTGTTCGTGGTGTATGTCTTCATGCTTATATTGTAAAATCACATTATTATGATACTTTAATTAATCATCTTAAAGAAAGTGTTGAATTAAAATTAATAAATGATATAAGAGAAAATAATAATGATGAATATATTCATACATTACAAAAAAAAGATAAATGGTTTTGTATATTACCTATCCATATAACACAAAGAGATGGATGGAGTGATAATTTTAATGAAATTAGAAATTTTAGTAAAGTTATTCAGAACATACCGAAGTAATAAATTCAGTTATCGATTGATCCATTTTCATTACTAAATTATTTTTTTCACCTTTAAATTTTTCTTTATCAATTGTATTCTTCCCATGAACTATTGCTGTCATAATTAAATGTGGATTTGTTAATTCAATAGTTTTTAATTTACAACTTTCTGTAATTCCCATACCTTCACCACGACTTGAATGTATAAATTTATTTGTTTTATTATACCAAGTTTTATGAAACATTAATGTTGCTTCATGTAATAATCTTTTATCATTACAATTTAATGCATAAAAATCATTTTCACTATAAGGAGGATATAAAAAAATCATTTTATCAGATCCAACGCATCCCGCTTTTTTTGTTTTTAGTATATGATATGAGTGTGATATATATGTTGGTTCATATAAATCATCATCATCCATAAATACCACAATATTATTATTTGCGTTTTCAACAAGACGATTTCTTTTTTCACCAATAGATGATTTTTTTTTATTTCTTATATACTTTAATTTTATTGGATTGATTGAATTTTTAAATTCAATATAATTATCAATTAAAGGTATTTCACCATCATCATCAATTATTAATTGTAGTTTTTTATGTGGATAATCTTGAACTTTTAAATTTCTAATAATGAAAGGTATAAATTTTTTACGATTATATGTCGGCATTAATATTGAAATATTTGGTAGATCCATTTTATTATTATAATAATATATTTTTTTTATTATCCAAACCACCACCCACCTTTTAATGCTACTTCGTGATCTTTTTCTTTTTCTTTTAAACGTATATAATCTTTAATAATCGATAGATCACTTTTGATACAGACGATGTCAGTTTTCATTTGATTTAAATTTCTATTTATACTATGTAAACTATTTTTTACATCATAAATTGGTTTTTGTTGTAGTGTGTCAAATTTATTTTCTTCCATCTATATGATTTTTATAAAGAAAAAAATAAATAAATTTTTATTATTAAAATAAAAAATAATAATATAAAAAATAATAATAATACCAAAGGTTAAACTTCGTTAATATGGAATCAATAACACCAAGACCTTTACCCGATAATATAGATGAATGGAGTGATGAAATAGAAGAATTATTAAGTGAATGGGGAGAAATAAGTATGTGTTATGCATATTTACATAATTATAGTACAAGAAAATATAAAAAGAAATATCAACATTTACAAATTCCAATTATTGTATTATCTACTTTGACTGGTGTTGGAAACTTTGCTGTTGATAGTTATATACCTACCGATTATCAACATGGATTTACTGCGTGTGTTGGTGGATTAAATATCTTCTGTGGAATACTAGGAACATTAGGATCATTCTTAAAATATGCCGAAACATTTGAAGGTCATCGTATTAGTGCATTAGCATGGAGTAAATTAGGAAGAACAATAGAAATTGAATTATCTTTACATCATGCGAAAAGAAAACCTTGTCGAGATTTCTTGAAAGTATGTCGTGCCGAATATGATAATTTATTAGAATCATCACCAAATATTGATTTAGATATTATCGGTATGTTTAATAAAAAATTTAATGATGATTATCCCGACGTAAGGAAACCAATTATTTGTAATGGTCTCAAAGAAATTAAACCATTCAAGGAAGAAAAAAAAGATAATACACCCACGGGAGATTTAGAATATGTAAATGAACCATTACCATAATACATAGAAAATATAAAATGTAATAAATGTAAAAATCGTCTTTTTTATAATTTATTTTTATTATTGTATTGATATTTTGTATTATTTATTTTATTAGAAAATAAAAATTATTGTTTTTACTCATTATTTTATAACTTGTATTGAAATACTCCGTAATCAATATTTGCCGATTATTCAAAACATTCAAAAGGTAAAATAATTTATTCACCTTTTAATTAAAAGGAGTGAAATTGAATATAAAGTAAATATTATAAATATTACACTTTTTAGATGTTGCTGTGAAATATATAATATATATAATATATAATATAAATATAATATATAAAAAACATAAAATTTTATATACAATAGATTTGAAGATTAAAAAAAACGTAATAATTGTAATAATCACTTTAATTTACTTTTAAAACTTAGGAATTTACCTTTTAAAACGAGAAACACGAAATAATTTTACTTTATTTTTTTGATTTTTTTGTTACACTTCTATTATTTCTTTTATTATTATTATTATTATTATTTTTGTAACCATCGAATATTTTTTCGGGAGTAATAATTTTATCTTTATCTAATTCATTTACAATATTCAATTGAATTTTATTATGATTGATAATTGGTTTAACAAATACACTTTTTTTTTTAGGCATCTTTAAAGTATAATATTATTTTTTTTTTATTAAAATAAAATTTATTATTTTATATAATATAAAATAAAATGAGTTTAGTTGTTACATCGAATATTTCTCAAGAAGATAATCCAAAGTTTGCGAATGTATTTAAACCATATTCATATCAAAATAGATTACTGAATACCATGAAGATTCCGGCAAATTCAGAGATTGCATTACAATCGGCAAAAATTAATAAGAATGGTTTATTTGTATTAGATAGAACAAATAGTAATTTTTGTCATTATTTCGGGACTCCTATTGGTGATGGTGCTGATGAAGTTGATACTTTACAATCTAGCACCACACAACCTTTCCGTGCTGTAATCGGTGCGGGTGCTTCATTCCGTGCGGGAGATGTAAAGAATGAAGTTAATATTGATGATATGGCGATTGAAATTGAAAAGGGGATAGATCAAGCAACTTTTCACCCATCATTAATTACTGGAACTACTACAACTAGTGTTGAAGTATCGGCAAAATATGATACAACAACTCAAGTATTTGAAGGATTTAAATTTGTTTCAACACAACAAACAGCAAAAACAACAAGGAATGCGGCGGATATAACATTTACTGATATTTCTGAAAATAATGATTATGCTAATTTTACTCAAGCAGCGGGTGTATTAACTATGACTGGAACATCAGCACAAGGAGGATTTTACGTTCAAAATCGTGAATATCCTATATCACAAAATGAAGGTGAATGTGTTTTTAATTTTAGTGATGCTACTGCTGGTCCTTTTATGTGTGGATTATCTAGAATTAATCAACGAAGAGAAATATCAGCAGTTGGTGATTATGATTATTTACCCACTTATTTTGATGATACTATAGGAGGAACATTAAGAACTGGATTAAATCCGAATGGGAGAATGAGATATGCTGATATATGTATATTGCGGGGAAGAACCTCTGGAGGAGTTGCACCTTTAAGAGTATTTCAAAGCGGTCATCGAAGTCAAGCGGGTGCTGGTGAAGGTATTTTTATGAATGAAATAATATATTACGGAAATCATAATACAAACTTTGATGATGCTTATGATCTTGTAGCAAATACAAGTAATTTCAGAAAAGTTAAATTTAAATTAAATAATGAAGAATTATCAATCATTTTAATTCAAGAAGATGGAACTGAAGTTTTATTATGCGATCATACAACTCTTGCTGCAGCGGGAGCAATTAAGAATGAATGTTTGAATCCTATTAATGCTACTGAATGGGCGTTGTATCCCACATGTCATATGAGTGGATCAACAAATATTGGAAAAACTATGACTTTAGAAAGTATTCAACATTATACAAATTATCCAACATATAGTGCTGCGGGTTATGTAAATTATGATTGGTGGGGATATTCACAAGAAAGAAATTTAACACAATTTTGTAAAGATTTAGAACAAAGACCTTGGAATAATTATTCGAACAATACATTATTAGCACCTAAGAAAGTAAATGGAAGTGGTGGTATGGCGGACTATGATAGTTTAATTATAACAGCAAGAAGTCTTCCTTATGGTAATTCAACTGATTTATGCAATACACAATTTACTTTGGGATTTGTTGGAGATCCTATATCAAGACCAACAAGCACAAATCTTGTAACAACAAATGAAAGTTCAACAGTTCCAAAATTAGTATCAAACATTTCATTATTTATTCGATTAAATAATTTTACACAAAATACTGTAAATGCAAGGCAAGGAACAATCTCTAAGATAGTAGCACATTTACCTCGTTTTGATAATAGTGGAAATGAAACTGGTGGTCTATACTTTGAACCACACGAAAAAACATATTTAGCATTAAATAATCCGGAAGAAATTTTTGTAAATTCATTTGATGTTGATATTGTATATGAAAATGAAACACTTTGTACAGCATTAAGTGGAAAAACAATTTGTTGCTTTCATATACGTCCTCAAAAATAATTATACTATTTTTTTAAAAAAATTAAAGAAAAATAAAAATCAAAAATTATTTAATAAAAAATAATAATTTTTAATAATTAATAAAAAAATATTTTCTAAATTATAATAAAAAGTAATGGATTTTTTACCGGAAGTTAAAATGGATTTTATTCCAAGTGATGATGAAGAAAATATTGAAAGTGTTGTTGATGAAATTGAAGATTTTGATGAAGAAAAAGATTTAGTACAAGAAGAAGAAGTACAAGAAGAAGTTCACGTAGTAGAAGCAATTCCTAAAGCAAAATCAAAAAGGGAAGATATGAATGTTGATGAAATATTTTCATTACCGGAAGATAATACAATTGTTAAAACTAAATTAACAAAATCCGGAAAACCTAGAAAGAAACGTGCACCTATGACTGAGGAACATAAGGAAAAATTAAAACTAGCAAGGGAGAAGGCGATGGCGTCAAGAAAAAAGAAAGCACAAGAGAGGAAAGAAAATAAAGCATTAGAAATAGAAGAAAAAGAATTATTAAAAAAACAAAAATTAAAAAGAGTTAAAAAATTAAAAGAAGAAGTTGAAGAAAATGAAAAAGAAAAAGTATTTAAAGAAATAAAAAAAGAACCAACATTTACTAAAAAAGATCTCGAGGAAGCACAATTACAAGCAATTATGAGTTATGAAAAAATTCGTAAAACGAGAAAAGAAGAAAAAAAAATAAAACAAAAGAAGGAAGAGGAAGAAGAGATGTTAAAAAAACAATTACGGCGTGCTGTTGCTCCTCCTCAACAAGAATATAATCCATTTATGAATTGTTATTAACGCAGTTTAACCTTTGGTATTTAAGTTAAATTAAATTTTTTTTTATATTGTTTAATATTAGTATTTAATGAAGTTGAATCGCCCCACAGTAAATAGAATGAGAGATACGAAGGACTCATATAGTTTCCTTTTTTTAAGTAAACTTTATGACGACTTCTGTATTTACTTCTTCGTTCTTTGTCTTTATGCATTCTATAATCTTCGTATCTTGAATCCCCAAAATTGGAGGATTTTAATTTCTTACCTTTATCATCATAAAATATTGCTTTAAATTTTTTATTTTTAGCAGTTGCTTTTTCAATAACCATTTTTACCATTATTATTATTATGATAAAATATAAAAATATATCTTATAAAAAAAATTACTTTATACTATGAAAACCATTTTTATCAACTTGAAATTGTAAATCATCTTCACTTACTGCACTACCTTCACTATCACTTAAACTATCTCTTTTTATATATTTCGGTGGTTTATAATCTTTATCAACTCTTACTACATCTTTAAATTCATAAATTAAATCGGGTCTTCCATGCATCGCAAGAACACTAATTATTTCATCATATGTTGTTTGATCCATTAGTTTTACAATTATTATTAATATAATAATATATTTTTTTTTATTATTTATTCCGAATATTTTAAAAATAATTCTTTTACTGAAACTTTATTTTTCATATCTTCTTCAACTGAAGCAATTAAATCCTCAACCTTCCATTCTTTTTTATGATCTACACACCAAGCAAGTTCGTCCCACCATTCTCCTTCATCTACATCATAAGTCGCCCATTCTACTTTATCAGCAAGGGAGTCCCATTTAAGTTTATCACTTTTAGACCAAAGAACACATAAGTCAACCATTTTATAATATTTATTATATTATAATATTTTATTTTCAAATTTTTCAAAAATTATTTTTTTTTATCATCTTTCAATATTTCTTCAATAATATTTACTGGTGCTGGTTTTACTTTTTGTATTTTATAAATGACTGATGACGTTTTATCAACATTTGCATATTCACCATCACTATCATGTATCGATGTTGTAATATCTGCTATCATAGTTGGTTTTGTAACAGTAAATTGTATATCACTTGGATTACCTAAAAAGTAATCACTAGCAGCACTATATTTATCAACTATAGATATGATGGGTAAATTAGCACCAGTAGGATTACCACCAATTGCTGATGCTCCTTCTAAAATATTACTTCTTATTGTGTAATATGGTCTCAATACGCTCTTTTGTAAATCAGTTGCGGTAATGGTTGTTGATTCAGTTAATACTGCTACTTCATTCCATAATTCTAATGGACTAGCATTAACGGGAGTAAAAGCATAATCATTATCCGCATTACCGCCAGCATATATAAACTCATCTCTATTACCAGTATGTACTGCTGTAAAATTTGGAACACAAGTAGGATAAGGTAATGAGTTATAATACATAACTGCCCCAAATTGATTAGTAACATAATTTTTAGTATCAGTTTGAACTACTTCCGCATTTGTAGTTGGTCTATATAATAAATTACTATTTTCATTATCAACTCTTTTAGTTAATACATTTTTAGGTGTAGCTTTAGCGTTTACTGCTGAATAATCAAAACCTAAAATATCCCATAAATTATCTTCCCAATTATCTTCATCAAATCCCCAATCCTCAATATATATACCACCATGACTATCAAATATTTTATAAGGTTCAACATTAACATTAAAACCATCATATTTAATTGTATTACCTCCCGTTTTAGTAAAGTTTGTTTTTATTTCTTTCGCTGTTTCGGGATATGGTTGGGTTCTATATGCTTGGTTAAATCTAGTGTATGGTTTAAATGTTGGACTAAAACCAAATTGAGGAGGTCTTGGATTAATTTTATAAACTGTATTTCCCGCTTCTTGATTTGATACTGCTGGTGATATTAATCTTTGTGTTGTTCTATTACCCGGACATAAAGATTTACTATTCACAGCACTACTTGGATTATCTGCCGTTGCTTTATTACCGGTATTATTACCCGTATGAAATCTTTTAAGTTCAAATCTATTAGTTACATTATTATATTCAATTGCTGGATTATTAGCACCAATATAACTCATAGTCATATATGGGTTTAAATCAGTCATATTATCAAAATTACCCGTGCTTCTAATCCAATTTATTTGTGTAGGGTATTCCCATACAGTAGTATCACTCCCAGTACCATCATTCACAGCAGCATCAACTCCAATATCAGTATTACCATAACCACTATAAGGAGTAATGATTGCCGTTGAATATGCAGTAGAATGAAAATCAAAACCGATTTTTCTACCTCTTTCGATACTTTTATAATCGGGATCTGCTGGTGTTGTATCTTCACTATATAAATTTCTCGGAACACCGCCAACAAGTTGATTAGTAATTTGAATTAAATAAATATATTCTTTAAAAGTCCCATCGGCATTATGATTCGAAAATCTCACGGGTTCAGCAAAACCATACATATAACCATCAGTATCTTCATTATAATCCTCGGGTTCTACAAATTTATCTCTTGTAGTATCATCATAATAAAAAAATACTGGTTGAGTAGACATTTCTATATTATTTGGTGCGGTACGTTGAGTAAAAGCATCATCACCGAATGCTTCGTTTCTTGGAGAAGCACCAGCACGAGTATTATATTTATTCATATGAAAAAATCTAGAATTATCAATTGATGGTCTTGTTAGACCCGTGAGTGCTGTATCACTATAAGCAATAGTATCTTGTAAATTATCCCATAGTTCGGGATATAATGCTTGAGCGTCAAAAAAATCTCTTATTATTTTTAAATTTTCTTTTGTATATAATATACCTAAAACAAATGTATCAAGTTGATTACCCGTTTCACTTGCTAAAATCGGTCTATCATACATCGTATTAAATCCTAAATCGGGTCTAACTGCTTCATTAATTAGATTACGATTCACATCATATATGGTGGGTTGATTTTCAGTAGTATTAAGAAGTTTATGCATTTTTCTCCCCGCCTCAAATATTTCGGGACGTTTCACTCCTATGTAACCAAATGTAGCAATATAATCAATACTTTCTTGTGATACATTAGCATCGGTAACCGGTAAAACTTGTGTTTCATAAACATCATAAGTATCTTTAGAAAAATTATAAATATTTTGAGCGTTTATTGGTTTAAAAGTATTTGTTTCAATTGTTTTTGTTATTGGTCTAATAAAATCATCACCATCTAAAATTTCAAAAATATCTTCATTTTTAGTTTCTGTTAATTGTTGAGTAATTTGGTCTGCTACTGCTGATGGAGTATTAAAACCTTTATTGACTTCTATATCTAATCTATCTCTTACTCGATAATATGTTGCTTCACTAAAAACTCCATTAAGGTCATGTGTTGGGAATTGTTCTATATCATTTGTTGCTCCTACACTATAGGCAATTTTATCTTTAATAAATAAAGTATATCTTGTATTATCTACTTTTTGTTTATAAAAAATAACATCAGTATCATCTTCTCTTTTTCTATAATCAGCAAAACAAGGGCAATTGGTATTGATAGTAAAAGGACCTAATGGTAATCCGTCAGTTACACTATCTCTTTCTGTAAATGATTTTGGTGTGTTACGATTAACATTACCTCTTATCATAAGATTACTCGCATATCTTCTCGGTTGTTGTATGTAATTTGGATATTCATTATTGGTAATAAAATAACCAAAAACTAATGGAGCAAGATTATCTCTTAAATCAACTGTTTCATCATCAACTTCATTTACCGTAATACTTCGATAATAACCTAATCTATATTTGGGATCATAAGTATTGGATTTATTATAATATTTTTCGTTATATTGAATATCAGTATAAGTAGCAACAGCATTAGATCCTCTACTTTGTCCTTTGAATTCTATAGTTTGAGGATTACCAGCACCAACTTCATTTATAAATGCTCTTTCTACACTAACTTTATCACCTACATCTAATTTAACAGTTTCATTTAAAGTATTTGTAAAAACTGCTGGATTAGAATTATTACCAGTCCTACTTTCAATAGAAGCAAGACGATTACAATTAATTAATTTAGTATCAACGTATCCGCTCATTTATAATATTATTATAATGAAACAATAAAAAAAAAATAAGATTTTAATTTATAAAACCTTTTTCAAATAAAAATTTATATTTAATTGGATGTAATTCTTTAAAGTGTTCTAATTTATTATTTTTTTTGTAATAATTGTATAATGATTTATATTGCATAAATTCTTTATTTTGATTATAATTATTTTTTTTCATTTCTTTACCTTTTGAATGATAATGATTTTTTGCTCTTTGACGATTTTTAATTTTAAAATTTTCATCATTTTTACTTACATTATGATAATAATTTTGTTCTCTTTGTCTTTTAAGTTTATAACTTTTGATAATCTTTTGAAGTTCTTCATCTGTGTATTCCATATTCTATAAATTTAATATAGAAAATAATTTTAAATAATATCGAAAAAATTAAATGTAAATTACTTAAAATTATTTTCTAATGTAATATTAATAGAATAAAAATGTCAAAGGAGAATGCTGAAATAATTTTGAAAGTTTTTCGTGATGAAATTGAATTAGATGATGAGGATCTAAGAGAAAAGTTAGAGGGAGAGAATAAAGGGAGTAGGAGGAATGAAAAAAGTAAAATATCAAAACAAATAAGGGATCAAAAATTAGAATGGAAATATGTAAATAAGATGATTAATTTTTGTGTTGAATGTTATAATGAATATCCATATGAAATATTAAAGAATAAATCTCGAAGGATTAAAACTTTAGAAGAGAAAAATAAAAGATTAAATGAGTGGTTTGATTTTAAAGTACAAGAAGCAATTAAAGAAGAAAAAAAAAATTTAGTTGATGATAGGATTAGTGAATTAGAAGAACGATTAGCATCAAGTAATCGTGTAAATCAAAGATTAACAACATCAACAAATGAATTATCGGAAAAAGTGCAAATATTAAAGGAACGTCCATCACGTGAGGATTATGATAGAATGAGGGATCAATATATGGACCTAATAGGAACAAAGAAACCTAAGGAGAAGGAAAATAAAAGTTGTTCTAATAATAAAAGCAAAAAAGGAAAAGATGATAAATATAAAAAGAAATGCCGTCAATTAGAAAAGGAAAATGCAAAATTACGTGAGGAGATTGTATTATTAAAGGATAAGATGGATTATAGTAGTGATGATGATTCATCGAGTGATAGTGATGGTGATGATAATATTACTATGACTATTAGTGATTAAATTTAATTCATATCTTTAATATCAACTCCAATATAATTTCTTTTTAATAAATCACATCTATTTCCAACATATTTGTTATGGCAAGTCATATCTAATATATTATCATTTTCATTTGTATATGTTTTAATAAAGTAATCAATATGATCGTCTGTTCTTGTAATTCCAGTTTTATCTTTTCTAATTTTATAATCTAATATATTAGTGGGATATTTTCCTTTATGACCTTCTTCTTTATTATATTCATTTTTTTTATCAATTCCATCTTTTCCCCAGTATCCATGTTGACCTCCGTATTTTACATTTCTTTTTTTAACAAATTTATCTCCAATCATTTGTGGATTATAAGTTCCTCGTTTTTTGTAATAAATAAAAATTTCTTCTGTTTTTCTTAATGGTTGATATTTTGCTTGAAAGAAACCAGTTGAATTATTTTTAATCCAAGTATAATTATATTTAGGTTTTTCATATTTTAATAAATCGTATGTGAAGGGCATACTTGCATATAAACAAATTATACCATTTGGTTTTAGAACTCTCCACATTTCTAAAAATAAATTTTTCCAATCTAATGGTTTATCCCAAATTGCTTTTGTTGTACCAAATGGTGGATCAGTATAAATAAAATCAATTGTATTATCTTCTATAGTTTTTATTACTTCATGTATATCTCCAATTTTATATTCAATCATTTATATTTAATAATATATTTTTTTTTAATTAATAAAACATATATAATCTTAATTTATACTTAAAGTTATAAAAAAACATCGTAATAATCTATAATTATACTTAATAATCTATAATAATACCATAAAATCACGGCAAAATGGAATATATTGAGGATTATTACCTAAAAAACACTTAAAAGAAGTATATATTTTAAAATATATACCTTTAAACCTTTATTTTACCATTAAAAACAACATTATAATAGATTAATACTTAAAAATAACCATAATTATAGATTATTGCCGTGAAAATATATGATTTTAAGTATAATTATAGATTATTGCCGTGAAAATATATGATTTTAAGTATAATTATAGATTATTGCCGTGAAAATATATGATTTTAAGTATAATTATAGATTATATTTAAAAATAAAATGTATTCTATATGTATAATAGAAAAAAATGATTCTTAATGGATCTAAAGGATGCTTTGCAGTTTATTATAAAGATTTACTTTTATCATCGATACCCGTATATAAAGATCATAAAATAATATGGGAAAAATATTTACAAAGAACAAATAAAATCATAATTAAAAATTTAAAAAAAGGAGGAACAATTAAAGATATAATAAATTTTTGTCTTACAGCAGTAAATGTTTTTTATCATAGAAAAATTAAAAATTTAAGAATAACTAAAAGCGATCATGAAAAATTATGTTCCTATATTATTATTTTAATTAGATTAAAAAAATTAGATTATGATGATTGTATTTTAGAATGTGGAAGAAAAAAACCTAAGAAGGAAATTTAACATTATACTTTTCAGTTATTTCCTTATCAACTTTTCTCGCACCACCTCCTAATATATAACTATAAACTCGAGCATACGCCCATGACTGAGGAGTTTGATTCGGTCTTGATCCACCAGTATAGTATGCTGCTTCACCTTTTTTAAAAACTTCATCTATTGCTTTGAATGGTATACCAGTTACTTTCGCAATATTTCTTTTACTTTTACCACCTTTCATAGATTCTAATTCTTCTCCATATTTTTTATCAAATTTTACAGTCCAAGTAGATTTTCTTGATTTTGCTGATGTCTTCGGTCTTGTTGTTCCTTCAACAATACTTTTGACTTGTTTCTTTTTTTCTTCACCTTTTAATGTACCAACATATTTTTTAGGAATCTTTTTATTTTTTCCTTTATATTTTACTTTAACTTTTTCAACCATTTTTATTTATATAAAATATTTTAATTTAATAATTCATTTAATGGTTTTATATTTTCTTGTAATACATCCACACAATCATTATACTCATTACGACCACGATCACATCTCCCTCGCCTTTGTATAGTAAATGCCGTGCTTCGATGTTCCCATCCAAAAATACCATCCTCACATCTCCATAAATAAAATATTCTTATATTAGGAAATTTTTTTAATATATCATCACCTTTACGTAATTTATTTTCACCAAAAAATAATGATTCAAATTTATCATGTAATATTCGCCGTGTTTTTACTTCAATAAAAAAATCCTCTGAATATTTGTCAAATTCATAATATTCACCCATCTCGGGATTTAATTTACTTCTTAACAACTTACCAAATACATTCTCCAGTATTTGATGGATCTCTTCCTCAGATTTATATCCAAAACTTAAATCACGATTTTGCAGATCTTGATAATTCATTATTAGTATAATAATAGATTTTTTTAAGTAATTTAAAACGCATTTATTCCTCAATTCTATTCACAGCAACTTCATATATTTCTCCATCCTTTTCAATACCAATAAAATTTCTATTCATATTTTTACAAGCAACACCAGTAGAACCACTTCCCATAGTAGGATCTAAAACAACATCTCCTTCTTTAGAATAATACTTTAATATCCATTCCATTAATGCAACGGGTTTTTCAGTACTATGTTTACCACGAGTTGATTTAATTTCAAGCATAGTTGTTGGTAATGGTGGATTGTATCTACTTTCACCATTCTTTCTTTCTTTAATTTCGGGAATATCTAAACTTCCATAAGTTGTATTTTGATAATTAACTTCTTTAACAACTGATATGGGTAATGGTGGATCATAAGCACTAGTTCTATCTTTTCTATCTCTTATTTTTACAACTTTTAATTTATCACCATATATATCACTTTTTTTTAAATCAACTAATTCATATTCCGCTTCTTCTTTAACAACTGATACGGGTAATGGTGTTTTATATTTACCCGCCTTCTCCCTCACAATAGGTTTCTTTCTTCCTTGGGTATTATAAGTATTATTTTCACCTTTAATAATTTTTTTGTCTTCTTCTTTAACAACTGATACGGGTAAGGGTGGTTCATATTTATTAAATGTTTCCATCCCACTCTTGCTTCTATTTTTCACCATTCCAACATTATCAACTCCGTCTTTCCCCGCTCTCTTAGTTGGGACTTCTTTAATAAATTTATGAGTATGACTTGATAAATCATAAAGAGGTAATTTTTCATAAAATACATAAACCATTTCATGCTTCCTCATAGGCATCTTTTTAGCACTTAAGAAACCAGCGGGAGCAGATTTAACCCATACTAAATCATATCTAAAAGGACATTTCTTGGGAGCAGTTGAAATCAATTCAACTCCAAACTTGGTTGTTGTTGTCATAAATATTGGAGTTCTTAGTTTCTTGATTCGCATCACTTCAATCCAAAACTTTTCTAAATCTATACAACAATCCCAAGCACACGATGTTTGTCCGTAAGGTAAATCACAAAAAATTAAATCTATAGAATTATCATCTAATTGTTTCATTTCATTTAAACAATCTCCGTGTAACAAAATACTCATTTTATAATATTATAATATATTTTTTTTTAATCGAAGTAAACGATTATGGGTTTTTCCGGAGTTGATTTTCTTACAACTAAATTATTGATGTATTGTTGTTTAATAATTTTATTTTTATTTAAATCATTTTTTATTTCATCTGATATTATAGGATTTATATGATTACTACATTTATTACATAAATTATAGTATCTACACGCCTTCCTTACACTTGATAAATCTCCCCACATATATATATTCATTATATCATTAAATGGATCATCGAAATTATTATAAGTTGATCCATCAAATATATAATCATTTTTTCCCCACTTAATTATTTTTTTTGCCTTAAACATTATTTCTTTTTTTTGTTCGCTTGTGGGACGTTGCTTTGTTGTTTTCGTTTTTAAATATTCCTTTAATTCAGTTAAATTTTTAATTTTATCATCATAAATAAATTTATCCAAATATTTTTCTAGTTCTGATGTAATTTCATTTTTACTTAATGTTTTATCAATTTTAATCCCGTGCTTTTCAAATAAATTTACAATATCCTTTTTTGTATGCGTTTTATGAATTATCATTTTTTTTTATAATATATATTATATTTTTATTTTATTTTTCATACTTAAACAATATGCCTTATAAATCGGGAAAACTTAAAGGAGAACTAACAACTCCGGAAATCCGTAAATTAATTAAAGCACACAATATACTTGTTAGTATTAAAATACCAGCGGGTGCAAAAAGAGATGATATTATATCTATTATTAAAAAAAGAGGATATGATATAGATCACAAACAACAAAAACTAAAACAAGTAAAAAATGTTCCAGTTCCAAAAACTGTTTCAGTTGCTAGTGCTAAAAAAATTATTCCATCAAAAACAAAAGAACAAAAAGAACAAATGAAACAAAAACAAAAAGAAAAAAAAGAAAAACAAAAAATTGAAAAAGAAAAAGAAGTAAAATTAATTAAAAAAGAAGCAGTCAAAGAATTCAAACAAAAAAAACAAGAAGCAGTTAAAAAACAAAAACCAAAACCAAAGGATAAACCAAAACCTATTGCTAAAAAAGAAGATGAAGTAAGAGGAAAAGAAAAAGTCGGAAGACCAAGAGTTGATCCAAAAAAAATTAAAGTAATTGAAATTAAATCCAAAGAAAAAATTGAAAAAAAAAAACCACAACGTAAACAATTAAAACCAACACAAACAACAACTGATACAAAAGTTCAAGATAAACCAAAAGATCTTAAAGTAAAAGTAAAAAAAAGTGAAAAAGAAAAAAAAGAAAATAGAGAAAAAATTGAAAGATTTAATAATATTAGAAATGTAAAAATCGGTTTTATTAGAGATGCTGTTAGAGATTTTAATAATAGTAAAGCATTACAAGATAAAGCAAAAATAACTTTGAAAAAACCTTTGAAATTAAATGATTCCGCAGAACAAATGCGAAGAAAAATTATTGCATATAATATCGATAAAGTTATTGATTTCCCAGCACCACCTAAAAGGCAACGTAAATCGATGACTGATGAAGAACGTGCAGCAAAAAAAAAAGAAGCATCAGAAAAAGCAAAACAACAAAGAAAAAAAAATAAAATTGAATTACCAATAAGAAAAAAAGTAAATGCTTTATATGTTGAAGCACTAAAAAGAAAAAAAGATGGTGATGATGTTGATGAAATTTCAGATGATATTGATGAAAAATTTGAAGAAATATATGAAGAATTTGAAAGTGTTTTTGAAGATGATGAATTTGATGGTTTATTCGATGAACTTGAAGAATTTATTGAAGAATTAAAATCTAAATTAAATGAACCAATTAAATCATTAAAAGAACTTACAAAAGATTTTCAAAAAGGAGATTAATCTTCATCTTGACTTTCCTTCACATATACCTTCATCCCAGTTGTTGCAACATCATGACCGAGAATTTTACTATCCTTTTTCATCTCTTCCTTGACCTTTGAATATTTCCCACTTAAATATGATTTTCTTAAAAGTGTTGTACTAATTTTCTTTTGTAAATATTTTTCACTATATTTTAGTAATGTCTTACTTAATTCAATTCTCGTTAATGGTTTACCAGTTGATGTTTTAAATAAAACTCCCATCCCATTAATCTTCAAATAATATCGTAATAATTTTTTTAAATCTTTATCTTCAATTGGTAAATCTAATTCTTCATATTTCTTACTTGTTTTATATTTATTTAATACAAAAAATAATCCATTCTTATGAACCACTAAATAATTATTTTCTTTCTTTTCCTCTTTACTTAATTTATTATATGATCTTTTTTGAATTGCTTCCATTCCAGCAACATCATTTCTCATAGGCATCCTTACATAAATATTAAATAATACATATGCTTGTAATAATTGTAATTCCTTTTTTGTCATATCATCTTTAGATTTCTTTTTTAAAGGTTTTAAATCTTCACCCATCTTGTTTATCATTTCATAAATCTCCTCAGTTGTTGCAAAATTCTTTGATTGCTTATCACTAATCACTCCACTCTTTTGTTCGTCATTATATTTATTATTTAATTCATCACGTGATTTACCATATTCCTCAAGTAATTCATCATATTTATTATCACTATTCAACGCCATTAATAATACAATAATTGCATTCAAAATATTTCTTTGACTTAAATAATGTTTATCATTTATTTTCTTCATTACATCATCAACATTTTCCAAAAAATTATAATTATCAGTATCAAATAATCGTTTCAATTTATCCAAATTAGTTACATATTGTTTAACTGTATTCGTTTTTAAATTCGGTCTAGCACTTGAAATATCATCCGTAAGATTTTTACTATCTATTTTCATTTTTTATTATAAAAGTAGATTATTTTTTAAATATTAAAATTTTAAAAAAAAACTTTTAAATAAACGAAATTTTTTTAGGCAAAATAGCAACTGAATTTTCCATCCTCAATTGTTGCAACCTTTAAGAGTTCAAGATATACTCTTAAAGTGTATGTTTGAGCGGGAAGACCACTCGATTTATATACAAGATCAATACCTTTATTATTTATACGCTGTCCCTTATTAGGTTTGATTGCAGTCCATCGTGATAAACCACCAAGACCAACAGCACCACTATTCTGAGCGTGTCCTTCAAATGTTTCAGTAGTAAGTGCCGATACCGATGATGTTTGATATTCATCTCTTGTAACCATAGGAACTTTACCCTCCGCATGTTGAGTAGTATGAAATAAAAGTGCTGGATTAGACCTATCAACATTAAATTCAAATAAATCATTATATAAAAGATTTACTGATAGTGATTGTGCGGCGGGAACATCTTTAGCAGTTACACCATTAAGTAAAGATACTGGTGTAAAATTTTCATTAGACTGGAGTGCAAATAAAACTTTAGATACAAGACGACCATTACCACCAACCGGCATAGTAAGATTGGTAAATTTAGTTTGATCTCCAGTCCTCTTCGCAAGACGATAATCAGCATACTGAAAAGTTAGTTTCGGATTTTGCTGACGATATTTTTCCATAATTTCACCATCGAAAGTAATAGAATCATAAATAAGTTTACATTCACCCTCGGTGATTTGATATTCAACATCATTATCACCAGCATCACTATTAGCAACACACATACGGCGAGAAAGACCAGCAGCATTTAGAGAACTTGTTGTCGGAGTAAATTCAATATCAATATAAACTTCTTGTTCTAGCATAAACATAGGAAGTTGATTGAATTTTAGAAACGGGAAAAGATCAGAAAGATAAACAGAATATACTGGAGCATCAGCAATCGTTTGTGCTGAAGCAGCACTATGCTTCATGAATGGTAATAGTTCAAATGTTCCAGCACCACCAGCAGCGGGAACAGTTGGATTACGTCCAACATCGAGACCAACCTTCTTAGCAGAATTTACAGTATTGTCAGCAACTCCACCAGCACGATCATCATAAACTGGTTTGTGTGCGAAACAACGCTGACTTAAAAATTGTTCGCGTTCCTTATTATCTTCATTCGAAATAAACATAGACTGATATTGATGAAATGCAGTATAATCATCAATTTCACAAACAGTTTGATTTCCAATACGAAGTGCTGCCGATTTAATTAAATTTGATACTCCAATATTAAGAGGATAAAATGCAGTAGTTGTTGTAAGAGGAGTTACAGCAAGTGTAATCTTAGAATTAGAATGTAAAAATCCCGCAGATGCACGCTGAAGAGTAAAACGTATTCGGTTTTGACTGAAAGTCGTAGGATCAATTACATCAGTATGTAACATTTGTCCGTAAGACGAAGGGATTGCTCCAATTTTAATAAGGTCCGGAATACGATCACTTGATACATCATCACTTCCTTCCATTTTGTTATTTATTATAATATTAATATTATATTTATCAAAAAATAAAAAAATAAAAAAATTTATTACATAGAAAATGTTTTAAAACTTAAGATACAACTTGAACTCCCATCGCCTTATCCCACGCAACAACAACTTTAGATTTAATAAATAAGTATGCTGATACTGGATTACCATCAGCAAGTCCATTTGTCATTTGAATACTGAATTGCGAATTTGAAAAATCAACACCTTCACTATCTAACATATCATAAAGAACACCAACACCATATACAGCACCAGTATCCGGAATTAACCTATAACCAGTAGATGTGCTTTGATCCGCAGTAAAATTCCTATTACTAGTAGTAGGTCCAGCAGTAGTCCTTGTGTGATGTTTTTCCGGAATAATAGATGAAAGAAATCCTTTCATAATTTGAGCATCAACAACAGTTGTATCATTCGTTGAACTAAAAACACTATCCACTTCAAAAGAACTGGGAAATCTTTCACCATTTCTTAGGAAAGAAATAGTCTCAACCGATGCAACACTTCCATCACCTTGCGTCGGCATATAAGTAAGAAATCCATCTTGTGCTAAATTATTTACAAATGAAGAAGGAACGAAATTTACAAATGCTGATAATACTTTAGATAATCCAAGATTAAAATTTATAATACTGTTCGTTGATTCTAGTGTGCTGAAATAAGAAGTAATACTATTAAAACTTAATAGTCCCTTATCGGGAGAAGGCATACCATACGATACTTCACACGCCACTTCTAATCCACTTAATTCATAAAAAGTATTTGAAAGATTTGCGGGATCACCATCACTTGAATAAAAAAACTGACTATCCGGAGCAAGATGAATTTCAATCTCTAGAGGAACTTTATCAAGAGGTAACATACCACCTTCAACACCAAGAGTTAAACCGGAAGGAAGTGGAACACAAAATTTTGATCCACTTGTTGCCCTTACAACACTATCACGGAAAGAATTGTAATTAGGATAAATTAATGCAGTTTCAGAAAGATGTCCCGCAACATCTTGCATACCCGCCATAACCGGCATATAAGAACTCATGAATCGTCCGTAATGTCTAATATGTTCTATAACTTGTTTAGTCTCGGCATGACGAAAAACTAACTGATCTATCGCAGCATAAATTCCAAGTTTATGGGAGGCACGAACTTCCGCAGCAGCAGCATTCGTCGGGTGAAGAGTCCCAGCAGCATCACGCCATATATTTAGTTCACCCGCTAAACGAAGAGACGATAAATCAAGCATACCATCTTGTCGCCCTAGAGTAACTGTTAGGATGGGATTACCTCGGGCAAATGATACTTTACCAGTTGAAGGTACATTATTCGGTTGAATAGAAAGATACTTTTTAGAAACACTCATTTTATATATTAGTATTATAAATTATTTTTAAAATAAAAAAAAAAATTATTACATAGAAAAAGAATAATAAATTTTTAAAGTGTTACAACAACCGAATCACCTTTAATGGAAATTCTACGGAGATGAAACATCATACAATATAAAAGTTTATTGCGAGTAGGTGGTCTATCAACACCATCAACACTAGTTTCATTATATAATAGTTCTAACTGATTAGTTTTATTATTGAGAGATGCTACTCCATCATTTAGTGCATAAGCACGAGATATACAGAAATTTCTATTGTAATCAACAAATGAGCGTGGTGTAATACCCGCTTGAGTTAATGCCTTTTCTAATTCAATTAATGGTTGTGCTGCAATTGAAACTCCCTTATTAATTTTTGATACAACAATCGGTTGCGTGGGTTGATATTTATCATCCACCAGCATACGATACGAAGTTAATTCATCAATCACTCCCACTTGACCGGATCTAATAGATCTAAGATCACCGTCCATAGTTGTTGCCTCTTCTTGATAGCAAGCACTAAGACCACCGATTAAATCAGCAGTATCTAATACACTCGCATCACTAGGAATTACAATCATAGATTTTACCCTAGTATTAGAAACAGCAAGATTGACTGTTGCATTACGATTGCTTGATAATAAAGAATGTTTGTAATTAGTTACTGATGGAATATCAATATCAATACTACCGCCATCACGCATCTTCGCAATCATACCGGATTCATATCTTGGATCAACTTCAACTTTTTGTGCTACAATTTGCATATTTGAAAATTCAACTTTCGGAGTAAAAGATGTTTTTTTCGCAATTAATACTGTTGTATTATCATCATTTTGCGTTCTAAAAGTATCAACAGCAGCAGAGAATACAATAAAATTATCAGTTGTAACATCTACACCATCACCAACATTAGAATTTCTAAATGCTGAAACTGTTAATTTTACAAATCCACCATCCATAGTAATATCAGTAATCGTAGGATATGTTTGAACTGCGATTGCTCCACCAACAGTTAAAGATGCTTCACTATTACGATCAGTTTTCGAACAGAAACCAATCTTTTCACCTTTTACAAAAGGGCAATTTTCAACACTTAACATATTATTCGATTTAGAAAGGAAAATTTCCGTGCGATCATTTCCATTATCAATACCTAAATTAGCACCACCAGCATCAATACCATGAAATAGTGGGTTTTGTTTCAAACGACGATGACGACTAACTGAATCAAGTTGTTTGATAAATCTTGCTGGATCTTCTAGATCAACTTCAATAAATAAACCTTGCGTCATCATAACTGGGAAAATTTTTTCACCACCATCAGCAAATAATCCAGTATGGATTGGAAGTGAAAGTTTTGCCGTAAGGAAATCATCCTCAGTTCCCCAGTTACGTGCCGCGGGGACTGTGCTTACCGGTTTGTAATATGGGTTTGAATGTAGATCAATATTGTTTGATACTGATGTACCGAGTGTTCCACGATTTTCAACATTTTCCATCAAGCATCCCTCTTTTAAACATCTTAGTTTTCTTAAACTATCATCTTGATCGTAAGAATACTGGAGTTGAACTTTTGCATTATATTCACTAATTTCTTCAAGAAGAACAGCACGATTCCCAGAATAAATACGAATATTTTTTATAACAGACTGTCCTCCAATAAAAGGATCTAAATGTAAACGTGTGGGGGTTTCACCATTTAGATCAATCTTTACATCAAATTGAAGATAAGAATTTTTACCATCCATAAATTTTACACTCGGAGGAATTTCAAAATCAACACGTCTTCCGGATTGTCCGGCAGTCCCAGTATAAGACTGTCCGTTTGTTGAAGGAATTGAAACTTGTGTTTGCGATACTTTAATCTTTCCATCATTTTTCCAATATGAACTCATTTTTATAATATTATACATAAAAAAAATGTTTAAAATAAAATTAAAAAAAAAAATAAAAAAAATTAATAATATTTGATTACTGAGTTCGTCCAACTGCTTGAGTAACAAGATCAGCAGTTATTTCACCTCTCGCTTGGGATGTAATATCACCCTCAGTTGTTTTTGCTTCTTCTTTACCTTCAGCAATATCTCCACCAGTTTCTAATGCTGCTGAACCAAGTGAAATAGCAGCACCCAATCCTTCTAATCCTAATCCAAATGGAGTAAATGCCGTTACAATCCCAGCAACTTCTAATGCCGAACCAACAATATTACCAACATTACCTACTCGCTGTGCTGTGTTAGAACCAAAATTACCCCTCTCAATATCTTTCACAATATCTAAACCACCACCAACACCCGCCAAAGCACCTTTTGCTAAACCACCAGCACCCAACTCCGCAGCACTTTTAAAACCAATACCTTTTGCTACTGCTCCAACACCTTCTCCAATACTAC
>CAACVD010000293.1_pt1 | contig 23937 bp, 34 predicted proteins | sample 2381771 | NCBI WGS metagenome assembly CAACVD01 (sample SAMEA5211965, study PRJEB30684) | marine metagenome | biome: Marine; feature: Epipelagic; material: Water | collected 2015-10-15 | depth 15 m
TCTATATTCTCCTTTCTATAATTTTTTTTATTTCCATCTTTAAAATGGAGGAGTAAAGGCATTTTATAATCTAAAACTCTACGCTCTTTAAATTGACACATAGCGCATTCTTCTAATAAATATCCCTCAGTTATAAGTCTATACTTAAGTTTATCAGGAGAAAATGAAGAAGCATCAACCCTACCCTCAATAATATCTATTAGTGCTGGTTCTTTTCCTGTACTTTTTAGAAATTTGGGAATACCCTTACCTGACTGATTTTTATGTTGTTCAAATAAATTATCATGAGTATCGCTTTCATATAACTTTGCCCATTTCTTATAATGAACATAAGAAACATTTAGATATCTAGCAGCAGCTCTATTAGATTTAGTTTTATTTACTGCTGCCATTATCATTTCCTTTGTTAAAGGTTTTGCTTTTGGCATATTATTATTCTTTCCTTAGGGATTTTGCTGCTTTAGTACTTGCTTCCTCAGTTTGTTTATAGGTATTATATTGATCTGGAGTCATTATTGCGATATCATTATATGTGTGATCACCAGACCCATGCACAGTTGTAACAGCTCTATAAGCCCCAACTTCTGAACAATTGACACATACTTTGTACCCAAATTTAGTAAGTCTTAATTCTGGCATCGGTTCCCCACAAGATGCGCATGGTATCATTTTTAATTTATTCTTCATCATAATCATAATTATACGTAACCTTTTGAAAATTTACGTAAATATACGAAAAATATATTAAAAATCCAAGTTTATTTGGGAAATCTGTGTTTTATAAAATGATATAGATCTTTTGAAGTAATTATAGAAAATGTTTTACCTTTTTCATCTTCAAAGGGAACAACTTTGCCATCTGGGTTAAATCTATCAAGGATATACCACATTATCATATCAAATGCTTCTGCACCATATACTATTTTAAGTAAGGATTCTACAACAAACCATAATTCATTTCTAGATTTAGTTAAATCTATTCCCGATAGTTCAAATAAAGCTTCATCATCCTTATTAGACATGTCTAATTTATTCACCAGTAGGCAAAATACAGCTTCATCATCGATTTTAAAGTTATCTTTTAAAATAATTTTATCCCCTAAAATTTTATCAAATAGTTTTTTTATGTCCTTCTTGTCTTCCATCCGTTAATTTTACTTCAAATATTTTTAAAAATTCATTTAAAGGTAATTTTTTAATAGCAGATGCTTTTACTTCAGCATCTACTTTACTTAAAGCATCTACATGTCCTACAGCTTCTGTACCTCCTTTAACAGTAAATTTAAATTTCATATTTTTTTATAATTTTTTGAATGTTATCACAAATCTCATAGTTTTCTTGTTCGATATAAAATTGAGTAATTTTATTTAAAACATCTTTATAGTGAAGTTTTTCTAATTCAACTGATAATGACAGATTAAATATATTAAACAGTTCAACCCTATCCAAGTTATTTTCTAATGCATTTTTTATACTATTTAAACTATCGTTTATAATAAAAGTAACAAATTCTTCTTCACTTGATAAATTTTTTAAATCTTGTTCATCCCTAAAAATTAATTCTAATACTGTTGTTTCCTTTATTGACTTTTCTGCTTTTTCCATAAGATATAGTATTTGGGGGGTTCAGTTATAAATATTATATAATTTCTGACTCTATATCAACTTGCCCTAATCCCCAGTCTTTAGTGTTATTGGTTTGATTAAATCTTTCAACCCATCTATAAGCATCATTATAAGCTTTAGTATCTCCTTTATAGGCACCTGTATTTTCTTTATCATCTACTCTTGTACCATCCTCTTTTGTAAAATAAGCACCATGCTCCATATGAAATAAAGCTGGTTCGTATAGTACTTCTAATTTAAAATCATTTAATATAGCTTTTTTCTGTACATTAGTATCTACAAAACAAGCATATATCATTTCTTCTTCAAATCCCTTAATTTTTTTCCAAACATTTTTATGTGCTATTTGAAAATCACCACAACAATTTATTAAACTATAATTATCATTAGGTGTTACTTTTGCTGGGAAATATCTTGGTGGTACTGTTTTATTTAATTCTTTTCTTAATTCATTATAATTTTCATATCCCCATTTGTAAACTAAATCTTTAGGTGCTTCTCTTCTAGAAATAGTATAAAAAGTATTTTTATCTAAACTTTCAACTAACTCTTCTAATTCTTCTTTTGATGGGGGAATTATATCTATATTAGTAGAAACTATCCAATCAGCATTACTTCTTTTTATAGCAATATTTCTACTTATAGCTTCATTACATTTTTGAGCATTAGGATCTAATATAATCTGATTGACTGCTTCTTCAGGTATGCAATAATGCTTTATTTTACCTGTTTGAGGAATTTTATCATCAATTTCCCACATAAATGATCCTGAAGGTGAATTCCAATCAACATAGTTTACTTCATCAAATGAGTCTAACATTGATTTAAAATGAATTATACCCCTTTCAAAATCTTTATAACCATCATTTCTATTCACTGTAACTGATGCTATTTTCATTATATAACTTTTTTAAATAATTGAGGGAATGAATTTAGTTTTTCCCACAGTTCTGTATCTGTTGAGAAAAGTTTATTAATTCTTTCAATTTGATTTGTTTTTAGATCTTTCAAAGATACTCCATCATTTGGTATAACTTTTGTTTTATTAGTTATAAATAACTTTTCGTGGTGTTTTGGACAACCTATATAATTTAATAATCCATCAAAACGATCACTTAAATCTTTAGAATATCTTATAACAACTGATCTAGACCAGTCATCTTTTTGTAACCAATCAGTTTGAGGTGCTACATGCTCCCTTCTAAAATATAACTTTTCAAAATCACCAAATAAATTTTTATCTTTAGCTTCAATACCATCTAAAAAATTATCTACTCCTTTTAAATACTCTAATTCGGGAGTAAAATGCAAAGGTCTATAATCACCATGATCTATTGATGCAACATGTAATTTATTTATTAGAAATGTATACCCCCCAGGATGAACCTTTTTAACGTGGTTTGTGTAAGCAGGATCCTTTAAAAATTTAAAAACATCAATTCCTGTTTCCTGTTTTAGATCATAGTAATTTTGTGGGGTTTCAAAATTAATATCATCTATATTACCTGCTAGCCAATAATTATATATAGAACAAAATCTATCAATAGGATTTCTTATAACTATAATAGGTGTTTCTTCAAAATCACCTAATTCTTCCATAGTACTGTGGAAAGTATTACAATCAATTAAATGGTGATAATATAATTGTATAGTATGTTTTAATGTTGTGCCTCCTGTTTTAGTAGGATGAATAAACTTATATGGAACTTTCATAATACTCAATTGTTTTTCTTAATCCTTCTTTTAATGGTGTGAATTCAAATCCTTTTAAATGAGTATTAACTAATTTTTTACTAGGGGATCCTACAAATGCATCTGTATCCCACTTTATTAAATCATAATCATATCCTACAATATCACAAATAGTTTGAGCATACTCTTTTAAAGTATGAGTATTACCAGAAGATAAATTAAATATTTTAGGTGCATCCGGATTATTAATGCATGCTTTTATAATCCTAACTGCATCATCAATATAGATTAACTCTCTTTCTTGTGTTCCATCACCCCAAAGAACAACTTCATCCCCACCATTTTTAGCAGTAATTATTTTTCTAATTAAATCAAATATAAAATGTTTATCTTCTAAATCATAATCAGGACCATAAAACACAGAAGGGATTAAATAATTATAATCCATCATAAATTCTTTATTTAATGCTTTTAAACCTACAAGTAAGTTACGTTTTGACATACCATACACTTCATATCCTTTTTCTGGTTCACCTAATAAGTAATTTTCTTCAGATTTTACTACATCATTATTATAACCACAAGAAGATCCGAATGTAATCATTGTCGCCCTTTGTTGAAATGATTGCCAATAAGCTAACATATCTGTGTTTATACTATTATTAACTACCCACTGTTCACCTGGGTGTTGTTGGCAATATCCTCCTGCCGCTGTTTTTACTGCTAAATGAATTATTATATCAAACTCATTTTTAGGTAAATACCACATACCTGTAAACTTGCTAGAATTTAATGATGTTACTTTATGATTATCTCCATTTAAAGATCGTATTAAATGTTTTCCTACAAAACCAGTTCCGCCTGTTACTAGTATTTTCATATTATAAATTAGTATATTTTTTATTATTATCTGTTATTACCATTGAATATGCCTTTTTTAATTCATTAATGCCATCATCAATTGAATAAATAGGCTGCCAACCAAAACTTTCTAATTTTTTATTAGAAACTATGTAATCTCTATTATCAAAATCTGATGAGAATTCATTTTCAATTATTACTAATTTTGGATAGTGTGTTTTAATAGTTTCAGCTAATTCTTTTTTATTCAAATTAGCATCAGATAACCCTACATTAAATACTTCACCATTCATTTTATCATAATTTTCTATACAAAATAAAAATGTTCTAGCTATATCACGAACATGAATATAATTTCTTTTAAATTGTGATTGGAATAAAACTAAAACTCCTTCTGTAATAGCTTTATACACAAAATCATTAACTAATAAATCAGTTCTCATTCTAGGAGATGCTCCAAATACTGTTGCTAATCTTAAACAAATTCCATTACCCCACTCCATAATATAATTTTCTGCATCACATTTAGTTTTTGCATATAATGATAGTGGATTAAATGGTGATTCTTCAGTAATAATATCTTTAGAACTACCATATTGGCTATTAGTATTAGGCATAATTAACTTTTGTTCTTTAGATAAAGTATCAACTATAGTTTGTATTTGCTCATAATTAATTTTTACTGTTAATTCAGGATTAGCATCACACGCTGGTGCTCCTACTATTGCTGCTAAAGGAATAATAATATCATGTGTGTTTACTAAAAATTGTAATTGTTCTTTATCTGTAACATCCCCCTTAATAAAATTAAACTCATCACAATCACAAAGATGTAAAAATGGAGTTTGTTTATACATTAAATTATCTAAAACGGTAACTTCATAACCACTTCCTATTAAATACTCTACTAATGTGGAACCTAAATAACCAGCTCCTCCTGTTATTAATACTTTTTCTTTCATTATTTCCAATGTTTTGCGTTTTTATCTCTTGATGATAATATTGGGTTGTCAATAGGCCAAGGAATATTAATTTTTTTCTCATCCCATTTTACTGTAAATTGTTCTTTAGCTCCTCCATAAAGTGTAGATTGCTTATAAGAAAATATCCCAAAATCACTCATTACTAAATGACCATTAGCAAATCCAGGTGGAACTAAAACTTGTTTTCTATTTTTATCATTTATAGAAATTAAATCCCATTCTAAATAAGTTTTACTACCTACTCTCATATCCACAACAGCTTGTAATAATGATCCATAAACACAAGAAACTAATTTCCAAGTTATAAAATCTCCATGTAAACCTCTTAAAGTGTGTTTTACTGATGTACTAATATCATCTTGTTTAAAAACAATTTCATTTCCAGCTCCTGGTGGGTCAAATGCTTTATAATTTTCAATATTCCAAGTTTCAACATATTCTCCCCTGTAGTCATGAAACACATCAGGTGTAATTATAGCTACATCAGGTAATTTTTTACTATATTCAAATTTCATAATTCTGATTTATTTATTTTAGCAGTTCCTTTTTTCTGAACTACTTGTGTTGCACATTTATTTGCGAATTTAATAGCAGATTCTACGTTTTGTTCATTTATATAAGCGTATACTAAGCCGGCTAAAAATGTATCACCAGCTCCACTTGTATCTCTTACATCTACCTCTTCTACAGGATATGTAATGTCTTTATATTCAGCTCCTTTAGATCCTCTAGTAATAATCATTTTTTCTTTCCACCAATCTGCCATTTTATTTGAACTGAATTCATATTCAACGTCATTGATTTTAATGAATTTTATACCCTCCATAGTATCAACAATTAATTTTTTAGTATCTAAAAAAGTAGTAGGATGTTTTTTAGTTATATACCTAATAGTAGCTTCATCAATATAACCCTTACAATAATCACTTATTACTACAGCATCATAATTAGACCATACTATATTATCTAATGTTTCTTGAGATGGTGAAAAAATATCATCTTCCCCTTCATCAATTCTTATAAACATATGATTTGTTCTACTATCAACAAACCTTGTTTTTTTTATTTGATTAGCATTTGTAATTAACTCAACATTAGCTCCTAAAGCTCTTAAATTATCAGCTACATTACCTGCCATTCCTTCATTACAAACATATGATTGAGGTTTTAAAACAGGTACGGGCGCATCAGGACAAAACCTATCTGTTGTACAGTAAATATACTCATCAATGCAACTATCTCCTATTACTAATATATTCATTATAAATTATTTATTTCAATTAACTCATCTATAAATTCACCTACTCTTTTAAAAAAATCACTATTTTCTAATGCTCTTTGATAATTGACATCAATAAAACCTTTCATATCATAATAATCCTGAGGTGTTAATTTATTAATAATATCCACTAATTCATTTTCATCTTCAAAATGTATAATACCTCTATCATCATAAAAATCTCCTATGTAAGGAGCACCCCAATAAATTGGAACTGTTTTAGTACAAAAGCAATCTATAATTTTATCTGTAAAATAATTATTATGTTTTGAATTTTCTACTGCTACATGAAACATAGCATTTCTATTCCATAATTCTTTTTTACCTTCACCTTCAATTGGATTACCATTTGGTAAATCATTACCATCAGGTCTATTATTTTTTTCATGATTAAAATCACTTAAATATGGATACCATTTATGTGGTATTTTTATTTCTGATTCTTTATCAAATATTTTATGTCTTAAATGGTGGCCTTCAATTTTATTTAAAACACCTCTTAAGAAATTAACTTCAAATACTCTTTCTTTACTTTCAAATTCTTTACAATATTCTAAATCAATATTTCTTTCACCATGAGGAAATATTATTGAATTAGGTAAATTAATATCGGAATCCCAACTTAATACAGCTGAGTATAAATGGCCATACTGTTTAGCATAATCATGTAAACCAAAAAATTCATTGGGTTCATTGATTATTAAAATATTAATAGGATTAATTGCTAGTTCTTCAGGTGAAGCAGGTTTATCATTAAATATTGTTATAGGTTTATCTTTAAACCTTTCAATATTACCTAATCTTTTTTCATATCTAGATTGTGGTATAAAATTAGAGATTATCTTCATTTGTTTTAAAACTTTTTATTGTATCTTCAATACATGATTTGAAATTATTATGAGCTATTTGTCTAAACTCATCCTTTCTGTTTACAGTATGTAGGTAATCATTATAGGGGTTATATCTATACAAATTGTTTTCAATAATAACTTCATTAACCATAATGTACTGAATTGGGTTTAATAATCCAAGCTTTTTTAGTTCACTACAACAAAACATTACAAATGTATCTTCTAATCCATAACTTCCTAAAGATTTAGGAATTGGTAATTTATCTAATAGTTTTCCAGATAAACAAGTAAACCAACCACCTCCCCATTTAAAAGTATTTATCGGTTTTAAATGTACTTCACCTTGTAACCCAGCTGATGTGTAAGGATCTCTATTAAAATAATTATCATGGTTAGCTTCTTCATTAAAAGCATCTTTATTAGTAATTACATCCCATGTATTATCCCATAATCTTGTAGTTTCAGGTGTAATTACATAATAATCATTATCCATATTATCAATAGCAGCCTCTAAATGCCCTAAAATTGTATCACTAAATATTATATCAACATCTAACCATAAAATAGCTTCTGAGTTATGTTGTGTACAATTTCTACGAGGATCCACAACTCCCATTATTTCTTCATTTTCACTAACCCAAAATTTAGTTTTAGCCCAACTTTTAGTAAGTTTATCTAATTCAGATAATTTATTTGTAAAATATTTTTTGGGAAAAGTACATTTGTCCCATCTTGTTAAGTTAGTATTCATTACAACTTCTACTAAGTAATCTTTATTAGTATGAATACTACACTTTTTTAATCCTATTAGAGTTTGTTCTAACTGATCTATTTCTTGAGGTAAAATATGAATAATTATACTTACCACGATACTTCCCAATCTTTAAATTCAGCAGCTATACAATCAATTTTATAATCTTTTCTTCCACCTGATTGTTCTTGGATTTTATTTTTTGCAATATTTCTTATACCATTTAAACCATGAGTAAGACCTAAATTACCATCTCCTGTTCCTGCTCTATATTTAGTTTCATTATGCCATATATGAAGATTCATTTGGGATAATACTATAATAGCTCTAACATCATCACCTGTTAGTCTTATATTTTTATCATTTAAAATTAACTCAATATCATGTGTAATTTCTTTTATTTCTTTAGCATATTCTTTTTTGTGTTCAGTAATAAAAACTTCTTTAAGTTGAACTATAGATAATCTATCAACTAACTCAGCTAATGTAGGTAGGTATTTTCTGCTCATAATGTACTATAATAATCATTTTGTTTAACTTGTCTTTCTATGTCTTTTGGATGATATAACGCAAATTCTTCTGTTTTATGTAAGTCAGAATAATGTTTATAACCCGTAAGTACTTCATGTACTTTATTTACCCATTTAATTTTAGGATGGTTTTTATAAATTCTCCATTGAAAATCAGGCCAGTTAACCCATCCTTTTTCATTAACATTCCACCCCCATTTGTTAACATACTCATCAGTTAAACCATGTACAGTATTAACCCTAGGAACTCTAATAACTTCATTTTCTGGGTTTGAAATTAATATTTCTGGTAAAGTTTCGATTAAATATTCATGGGGCATTTCATCAGCATCAATTTGAAATATCCAATCACCATTACACATACTAGTTAGTTTATTTTTCCAATTAGCAAAATGACCATCAAATTCTCCGGGTAACCAAGCAAATTCCCCATTAATTGATTTTGCTCTTAAATATTGCTCTATACCCTCATGACCATTTTTAATGTCATATAATATAACAATATTATCTTCTGGTCTTTTATTTTTTAGTAAAAAATTTACTAATCTTTGTATTTCTACAAATTCATTACAAACTGTTATAGCATAACTAATTTTCATATTTTTATTTTTCTTCAGCGGTAAATACTCCTATATAATCTAATGCTTCAATAAAATCATTCTCCTCAAATTCTTTTATTGTTTCCATATCCATCCTCCATTCATAAAATTCTCCTGGTTTATGGGGTATTGGATATTTTTCTTTCTCTTCTTCTTTTACAGGTACAGCTAAAACTCCTGCCCATTTAAAACTTTCATAATTACTACCATTAGCAAATACCATACCTTTTGTAGGAATATTTACAGTTTGTGGGATCCATATTAGCCCTTCTTCATCTTCACCAGCTAATTCTTTATATAAGTTAGGAAGTATTTCCATTTGTTCTTCATAAAATAATTCACCCTGTTTCATTTTAGAATTAGTTTGAAAACCACACCCATAACAAGCATAATTTTTTATTTCATTATTTACTTCCTGTACATAACAAGCATTAGATCCACATCTTGGACACGTCGTTAAATTATCTGCCATTTTATACTTTTTTCATTTTTGTTTTTGAAGGCATTTTAATTTTAGACATGCTAGGCAGTTTTAACTCCATTTTTTTAGGTAAATCAGGAGCATCATTTTCCATAATTTCTGCAATTTGGTTTTTCATTACCTCAAATGAGAAATTTTTTCTAGAAAAATTACCTTGTGTTTTTGCTTTTTTAGCCCACGTTTTATGATCTTCAAATACATTATTAATTAAATATCCTACTTCAGAAGGATCTGGTTTAAACCATTGTGATTCTTGTAATATCATATTTTGCACTGCTGCCGTTGGATGAACGTTCTCTAATGTTCCCTTAACTAAAGCTGTATTTGGTTTTTTTAGAAAATCAATATGTCCCGACCAATCTGAGGCTATTATTGGTTTATCTACAGCTGAGAATTCTAGTAATGGTCTTCCATACCCCTCTCCTTTAGTTAATGAAACCATTGCCTTAACTTTAGGATGATTGTATAATTCATTTATTTCTTTATTTGTAAAATTCCCATGAATTAAGTATACATTAGGTAATGATTTAGCTCCTCCTACACTATCTTTTATTAATTTAAGTCTTCTTAAAACTTCAGACTTATCCATTATGCTTCCGTTTACTATGCAAACTTTTAAAATTAAGGCTGGGGCGTTTTTTCTATTTTTAAATATTTCATAGAACGCTTTTATTGTTAGACCTATATTTTTTCTATCATGCCCAATATCTCCTTGCATCCAGTGACCAACATTTAAGTAAGCAAATTTTTCAGGGATTGAATTAACTGTATCATATAATTCTCCATTTTCAAATACTTTTGTTTTTTGATAAACATCTAAATTTAATCCTTCAATAAGAACTTTAATAGGTTTTTGTAATTCTACAATATTATTAGGATTATTATCTTTATGAAATTTTGAATTTAAAAATGTTGTTTTTGAATGTTCGGATGATGTTAAAATTAAATCCATACGATTACATCCTTCAATCCAACTTCCATGAACTATTGTAGTTTCCATTCCTGCTGTTAACCCAATATTAAATTTTCCTACAGCTTGAAATTCGTTTGGAACAGTTATTTGACACCAGTAATCTGGTTGTTCAGTAAGATTAGGGATTATATGTTTTTCTAAAAATCCCCATTCTTTAAAATTATTTTTTATAAATCCTTCAGCTGTTTTTCCCCATATTTGGGCCATAATTTTTACATCGTACTTATCTAATTCTATTAAAGCTTTTACAAAATCTCTTGCTCTAGCTCCATAACCACTATAAGTATCAATTGGGCAACTTACTACAAATGTATTTTTCATATTAATATAACAATTTATGATTTAAACCTTTATTTATTTTTTCATCATCTTTATGGAAAGTAAACTTTGATCTTGGTTTCCATGTATCCCATAATTCCTCCATACCTTCTACAACTCTTTCAGCCATACGTTCTGCAGTAAATCCTGCTTCACTACTTAAAGCCCATTTTCTACCTTTATCACCTTTCTTTTTTCTTTCATCAGAAGATAAATTATATAATGTTTTAATCTGTTCTGCAGCATCCTCAGAAGTACATCTATCATCAAAAATGTAAGGAGTTTTAGGTGATCCTACTAATGATAAACTAGTTGGGTAAACTGGGAATGCCCATTCTCCATGTTTCGTATAGGTTTTTTTATGGTTAGAAGGAATATCAGGTGAATTAACATACCAATCACCTTTATCATCAACAAACCTCATTTGATCCTGCATTCCACCTGTTACATTTGCTATAAAAGGAGTACCAGTTAGTAAAGATTCAGTTAATGCTAATCCCCAACCTTCAGCAGATGAAAGTAATATTACAGCATCTGCTGCATTATATAAATAATTCATTTGTTCAATAGACAATTTATCACCAGATATTGTGATATTAGCGTCTTTATTAGGGAATAAAAAATTAATAACAGCTGGTAAATCTGTACCATTATTATCTACAGGAGCTGTGTGTAATATAAATTTACATCTATCTCTTTCTTCTTTTGATAAAGTATCTAAAAATAACTTCCAAGCTAAAATAGCATCTGGAATGCATTTTCTTCTAATGTTCCTAGAATTAAAAAACAATAAAAAATCTTTACCTTCTTTAAGTTTATATTGTTCTGAAAACTTAATATAATTTTCATGTTCTGGGTCGTATTCTTTTATAGGGTAAAACTTTTTATGATTTAATCCATGAGGAACATATTTTATGATTTTATTTTTTGCCTTATCACCTAATACTAACTCATTTATACATTTAGTCTGTTTAGAGATTCCAAATAAAGCATCACAAGAATCATAAAACTCCTGATTATACATTGGAGCTGGAAGGTCATCCCATATATTTAAATATGCAATTGGAATTTTTGTTCTAATTTCATCCTCAATAGCAAATAACCATTCAAAATATCTAGGATCAGTAATCAAAAATATAGCATCTGGTTTTTCTTCTTCTAAGATATATCTAACTAATTTTGCATCACCATAACCATCTGTAGGAAATAATTTGACATATGAATCTTTTAAATTTGTATGTTTATTAGTATCTACACTTAAATCTTGAACATTACCTTTATCAGGATGGTTAATAGCACCTGCTATTTGAACCCAATTATATCTATGAGATGTGTTAATTACAATTTCTCTACCTATTTGAGCTACTCCTGAGTGTACCCTAATATCATCTGTTATAAGAAGAATTTTTTTTCTATCTTCTTGTTTAATATAACCTTCTTTCATTTAAAAACTATTTTTGTTATTACTTATTTAATTTTAATTCTACCTGAGAGTTAATTTTTTTTCTAAAATCTTCATCAGATAGATATAAGAACAAAGAGCGATCTGCTAGTTTTTGAAAACTGAATTTCCTTTTTACACATTCAATTTTAAATTCATCAAATAATTCACTTTGTACTTTTACACTAGTAAGTGTCATTTCTTTTTGTGCCATAATCTTTATTTTTAATATTATATTCGTCTATACATATATGCAGATTAAAGAGATTTACCAATCGCATCGCATAAAATTTTATTATCTTTAAAAGGGCAAAATGTACAATTCCATTTACTCGGTTTAGCATGGAATGTAGTATCTTTATATGACCCATCCAAGTTAAAAGCTTTATTTATAAAATCATTTAAATTATTTGTTGCTTTATTTATTTTTACTTTACCAGAAGCGGGTACATGTATTTGAATTCTTTTTTGAGGATAATCACCTTCAAGATATACTTTTCTTCTTACTATAAAAAATTCAATATCAATATTTTCAATAGGAATATTATATTGTTTACTAAAGAAATATTTATAAAGTACTAATTGGAATTGTTTACTTTCATCTTTTTTAGTGTACTTATTCCACCCTTTAGTTGATGTTTTTATATCGATTATTTTAAATGTATTTGATGGTTCATGGTACATTACGATATCTAAATAACCCATGTATTTAACGCGGTTAATACGCATATTAGGCGCAATAACTATTGGTATTTCACAACCTACTAAATGCCATCCTTTTTTACTAAAATATCCACCTTTTTTCTTCTTAAAATTATTTAAGATAGCTTTACCATCCTCAAAAAATTCTCTTAACTCTTCGGGTGAACTAAAATGTTTACCTTTATTTTTCTTATAATCATTAGCATAACATTCCCTTAAGGTGTTTTCAAATAACTCTTCAATATCAATTCTGTCAGCTTCTGCACCACTTTTTTTATACATCACATCTAAATAATGCTGTAGTACTTCATGTAAAGCAGTTCCAAAAGTCATATGAATACTCTGTTCACTAATTTTATGACCATCTCTATATTGAAGGGCCCATTTTTTAGGACATTGAGTAAACATAGATAATTGAGAGTATGATATATTTTTCTCAACTGCAAAATTAAGAGGTTGGGGAGGGTTTTCCCTAATATCCCTAACTATTATAGGTATTTTCTTTTTAGCCAAAATTTACTTTTTCCATTTATCTCTTCCAACTAATAGTCCTATGATACCATAATTAGCTATGTCAATAAAAGTATCTTCCATACTTTCACCTTTAACATAGTTTTTACCATTAATTAAAAGATTTTTAAGTCTACTAATTTTGTCAGTTAGTCTAATAGCTAACCCAGTTAGAGAAAATTTCTTATCATTAGGATTTTTTAAATCACCCCCTAAAGAAATATTATTTAACCCATAATCCATATGTTTACGGGCAAACATTTCATACATTTCATCCTGGATGTTTTTAAATTCTTTAGATAATTCAGGGTATTCTTCCTCAAAGATTGTAATTGTCTGATTTATTTCGTCTTCAGCAATATTTTTTATTCTTTTAGAATCCATTATTTCTCTATCACTCATATCTTCGTAGTATTTTTTGACTATGTCACTCATTAAATTACTTCTTTAGCATTGCTTTTAAAATATTTATCTAAAACATCTAATCTTTCATCTGCAGATGCTAGTAATCTAAGAGCTTCATCGCAATTATCCCAATAATCTTTAGTTGAATGATCTCCAATTCCGGATGCATGATTTGTTAATAGTTCAATACTAGCTAATGCTTTATTTTTATCTGCTTCAGCTGATGATTTTAAAAATTTATATACTTGTAAATTCATATTGTTTTAATTAATTTATTAATTTCTTTTTTTTCTAATCCTACAGCATTAAGTATATTTAATATACTTTCTTTTCCTAGTACTGGAATATACGAATTTGCTTCGCGTAATCCAATCTCAAAATATTTAGATATTACTTTAGATAATTCTTTAGTATCCTTTTTATTTTGATTTTTAATATACTTATTCCATATTTTTTTCTTAGGTATATTTTCTTTATAAAAATTGTAAATACCTATTTTATCAGTTGGATGAAATTGCTGTGCTACGTTAACTAAATCAACATAACTTATATTCATAGATAAAAACCTATGAACCATATAAGAATTCCAGTCATCCCAATCTTTTTGTTCAAATTGAGATGCTGAGGATTTCTTAACAGTAATTTCGTCTAACCAATTAAATACAGTCATCTGCGTACTCCTCTTTTAAATCTGGATGCAGAGTTAATCCTACAATTTTACCTGTTGAAGGTTCATAAAACACTGGGATAGGCATAACAGCATCTTCACCTGTACCTGCTACAAATTTAGACACTTTTCTAAGTAAAAAACCTTGTTGAAAGATTTTATTTCCATTTTCGTCTTCAAACCCAGTAGTATTTTTTAAATCTACTTGTAGTTGGGGATTTTTTAATTGTTCACTCATTTTTTGTTATTATTAGATGGGTATATTTAGTTTTATCTGGATCCCAATAGAAAGTCCCATCGTTACTTTGATTAAGATCTATATTATTTAAATTTGTTACTTTTGTTTCTACACTAACCTTTTCCTTTTTCCAAACATATTTTTCATGACTACCATTAAAATAAGAAAAAATTCCATTAGGTTTTAAAATATTTGTTACATTATTTTTAAAATCATCTCTGTTCTCTAACCATGTATCAAAATAAATTCCGTCAAACTTAGGTAAATTTTTATATACATTTTGCCATTTATCAAAAATACAATTAACATTAGGTTTTTTATCCCACCCTTCACTTTTCATTTTTTCAATTATTTGGGGATGAGCTTCTATTATCCAATGTTCTTCTGGGTTATGTGATTGAATATAATTATCTATTAGTCCCATTCCAAACCCAACATTTAAAATTTTGCCTTTATTTTTGCATATTATTTCTGCTGCGTCCTTCATTATAGGATCTTCCCATCCCATCATAATAGCATTTCCATTTTCATCTAAAATTCTATTATCATCAAAGGATATAGTTGATGAAAAGTATGGATCCATTATAATTGAATTAATTGGTTAATTAAAGCCATACAATTAATTTCTTTATCAATTCTAAAATTAGATTGATATGAATACTCATTAATATAATATGCTACTGTACCTTCTTTACCAGGTGCAAATTTATTAGCATTATCATATAAGTAACGATAAAATTCCTCAAAATCTTGGACATTAGCATTTGCAATAATTTGTCTAATTTCTCTCCATGATTTTTTTCCTGATAGTTCTTTGACCACTTGGGTCATATAATTAGATGATACTAATGCTGTTGTATCTAAATTTAATTTATCATCTGTTGTAGATACTTGTATTGTGTTAAGCATCTTACGTACATCGGGATAATGAATATCAACAATAATTCTTAAATTATCCTCAGTTGTATAAATATTTTCTCTTTTAACTACTTTTACTAAATGTTTAAGAATATCTAACTTATTAGGTGGAACTACTTTTAACGTTTGACACCTTGATTGTAAGGGATCAATAATGCGTTCTATAAAATTACAAGTTAAAATAAATCTTGTTGTACGTGAAAACGTTTCAATAACATTACGGAGAGAAGCTTGCGCTTGTATAGTAAGAAAATCAGCTTCATCCAAAATGACCACTTTAAGTGGTTTAAATGACATTGTACTAGCAAACCCTGATACTTTATCTCTAATTGTTTCAATCCCTCTTTCATCAGAGGCATTAATATAAAGATGGTCACAATCAATATTTTTAACAATAAGTTTAGCAAGAGTGGTTTTTCCTGTTCCAGCTGGTCCATAAAATATTAAATTTTGAATATCATTTTGATTAATATAATTTGATATTGATTTTTTAATACTCTCATTCCCTACATAATTATCCAAATTTGTAGGACGATATTTTTCTACTAATAGGCTGTGATTATTCATAACTTAAATATACAAAACTTTTATTAATTTACCAATTTTAGATTCCCTGCTTAAATTCCCCATATAAAGAATACATTTTAGGTTCTTCGGGTTTAATTACTTCTTCAGTTGTATGAATGGCATATAATTTACTTCCCATTGGATCTAATCTATATTCACCTTTAAAACTAGTTTTATTTAAATAAGCTTCTAGGGTTTCTGTTAAAGTAGGATGAACTTGTTTTTTTGAATCAGCAACAAGTTCCCACCTGTCACCAGGAGGAACTCTTGTTGCTATTAATTCATTATGTTCTTTTATTTCTCTTTCCATATTACATTCCCATTCCCATCATTGGATTAGGTTCAGTTTTCTTTTCATCCTTAGGATCATTAACTACAACACACTCAGTAAGTAATACAGTTCCAGCTACTGATGCTGCATTTTCTAATGCAACTCTTGTAACCTTAGTAGGATCTATAATACCAGCTTCTTTCATATCTACTACTTCATTAGTTTTAAGATTATAACCAGCCCAGGTATTATTTCCAGATTCTACTAGTTTATATTTACCTAACATTTGTGCATTAACTTCATCAGTTCCTGCATTTATAAGTATTTGTTCAAAAGGTTTACCACAAGCTTTGTAAACAATTTCTGCACCAATACTATTATTTTTAGCACCCATTATACCAGATATGGATTCTCTAGCATAAAGTAAAGCTGCACCTCCTCCTGGTACTATACCTTCTTCAATAGCAGCTCTAGTAGCATTTAAAGCATCATCAACTCTATCTTTCTTTTCATTCATTTCAGTTTCTGTATACCCACCTACATGAATAATAGAAACACCACCACAAAGTTTTGCTAACCTTGTTTGTAGCTGTTCCCTTTCAAATGGAGTTTCTGCTTTATCTACTTGTGTAGTAAGTTCTTCTATTCTTTGATTTACTAAATCTTCTTTACCTTGACCATCAATGATAGTAGTTTTTTCTTTAGTAATTGTAACAGTTCTAGCTTGGCCAAACCAATCCCAAGAAAATTTTTCAAGCTTCATACCTTTATCTTTATCATAAACTTGACCACCTGTCATTGTAGCTATATCTTCTAAGATTAATTTTCTTCTATCACCAAAATCAGGAGCTTTAACAGCTGCCACTGCTAGTGTACCTCTTGCTTTATTAACAATAAGAGTAGCTAAAGCTTCATTATCAATATCTTCAGCAATAATTAACAATGATTTATTTGTAGATGAAACACCTTCTAAAATTGGTAAAAGATCTTTAACATTTGAAAATCTATGGTCTGCAACTAAAATATAAGGATCCTCTAATGTACAGGTCATTGTACTATTATTAGTAACAAAAAAGTGAGATTTATATCCTCTATCAAATTGAATTCCTTCAACTGTTTCTAAATAGGTGTCACCAGACTTACTTTCTTCAATATGTACAATTCCTTCTTGACCTACTTTTTCCATAGCTGTAGCAATTAATTTACCAACTTCTGGGTCGTTATTTGCTGATATTGTTGCGACTTGCTCTAATTGATCTTGACTTGAAATATCTTGAGCAATATCTTCTCTAAGAGTTTCTGTTACATTTTTAACAGCTTTATCAATACTTCTTTTAATTTCAACAGCATTAGCTCCATTATTTAAATGTTCAAGTCCTTCTTTAATCATTTCTCTTGCTAGTAAAGTAGAAGTAGTTGTACCATCACCTGCTTTATCTGCAGTTTTTACAGATGCTTCTCTAACTAAATTAGCACCTAAATTTTCTACAGGATCTTTTAACTCAATATGTTTTGCAACTGTAACTCCATCTTTAGTAGATTGAGGTGATGCCATACCTTTTTCAATAACAACATTTCTACCATTAGGTCCTAATGTTGAAACGACAGCATCAGCTAATGTGTCAATTCCTTTTACTAATTTTGCTCTCCCCTTAGGGCCAAATTCTATAATTTTACTCATTTTTTAAATATTAAAGTTCATTTTCTAATTTATCCATTTCTTCTTCACTGACTAAATAATCATCTTCTTCTTTTTTAAAGGGCTCTGTATTTGCCAGTGCCTCTTCAACATCTACTGTTTTCTTTACTTTAGCTAATATTTGGTTTTCTGGACCCACATAATATTCTTCTCCATCATGCTCTAGTTTAGTAAAACCTTGCGTAGGTAAAACAACTATATCGCCTACCTTGCTAATTGTAGGAATAAATGTTCCTGATATTGTATGTTGACCAGGTCCTACTGCTATAACTTCTCCATGTTCATTTTTGTCTTTCCCTACATCAGGAACAACTATTGAACCATACTTTGTTTCCTCTATTTCCAGAGGTTTAACAATAACTGCGTTAAATAATGCTTCTAAATTCATAATCCTTTATAATTTTGTAATTTTTTAAGTTCAACCATTAATTCTTCCCACCTTTCAATATATTCTTTAATAGAATTATATTGTGTTCTTTCATTATTTAGTTTACATTTGGCAACACGTTGAAGTGCTGATCCAAAATTTGAGAAATGTCCTACAGGTTTTTCATAATCTTTACCTTCACTTCCTTCTTCTAAATATTTTTCTTGGGGAGTTACAACTTGATATACTGTGTAACAATATGTATCTTTTCCTATAAAATAGGGATGCATTTTGGGATCTTTAATTTTTGTTGTCATATAACTTTAATTTGATTTGACGTAAATATACGAAATCTTTATTAATAAACCAACCTAAAGGGCGAACTTAGGTTAAAGATAATTAATTAATTTTTAAAACTTTTGGTTGTGCTTCTTTAGCAAATGGAATATGACAAATCAATAATCCATCATTAAAATTAGCTACCGCTTTTGTTGGGTTAAATTTAGTTCCTAACTTATAAGCTAAGTTAAAAGAACGTTTAGCTATTCCCCTGTGGATATAATTCCTTTTTGGTTCTGGATTTTTATCCTTATCATAACTAAAGGTAATCATGTCTCCTTCTAACTTGATTTCAATAGCATCTTTTGGAATGCCCGTGCAAGCTAATTCAAAGGTTAGACCTAGATCGTCTTCAAAAATGTTAATTGGGTATTGTTGTTTGGCTTCTGTAGCCGGAATAAATTGTGTTCCTGTGTCAAACAGGTTCCTAAATAATAGATCAAATGGATGGTATGATCTTTCTAAAAATTGTGTACTCATATCACTTTGTTTTTGTGCTGTCGTTAGATCAGCGGTTAATAAATAAATAAAAAACTTACGCCCTTAGGTCAGTTTATTTTGTTATACATATGTTAAAAATCAGTTTCCGCTTTCCTCACCATAAAATATTCTGAAGAAATAGTATCTGTTTTAAACTTCATTTCAATTAATCCCATAGTACTAATATTTAAAGTACCTTCTTCCATATCTTTATTTGCATGAAGAATAGTTTTAAATGTATCTGAATTAAATGGTATTTTTAAATCTTGTTCTGTAATATCCCCCATTATCTGGTATGTAATTTTATTATTATGACCAGATTCATCGCCAAATATAAATTCACAAACATTTTCTCCATCTAGATTAGTAGTAGTTGTTACTAACATATTATCTACTTGGGATAATGCACTTTTTGCTTTAATTAAATTATCAATATCTTCAGTAGTTAAGTTTAATTTAACTACAAATTTAGGTACATTAACAGTACCTACTTTACCTATTAACAATGCATCTGATAAAGCATATGTTAAATTAAAATTTAAATCTGATATTTTTAATTTTGTAAATATTTTATTGTTTTTTTCTAGTTCTAGAAGTAAATCTCCGTTGCATATACTAACTAAACTATTTAATTTTTTAGTATCGTAAATAGCTAATGTGCTATCTTCTAATTGGAAATCATTACATACTAATTTTCCAATAATATCTTTTGTAGGAGACATAAAATCAATTTTCAATTGATTGTCTTCAACTATCCATTTAACAGCCTCATTAACATTTAAATAATATTTATTAATTACTGATTGTAGTTTTGCTTTATTTATCATAGGTTAAAAAACATTTTTTGGTATGGGTTTAAATTTAAGGTCCAACCTAAATCATTGTAAAATCCCTCTAATTTATTTAATAATATTGATTCAAATATTTTTTTTCTGTCTGCATATTGCTCAATAAATATACGAATCTTTTCTGGCAAATCCCACTCTAGGAAAGCAATAGCTTCAATTTGATATGGGTTAGGTTTCATATAAATCCATTTAATTTTACTACCTTGAGTTATATAATTATGGTTTTTATTTAAACCCCAAAATTTAAGTAAATCGTTATAAATAATAGTTGCTTTAACAGCAGCTGGTGCTCCTTTTCCTATAATAGAAAACATTTCTCCTGCTCTAGCTTTACGTTCTGTGTATTTATTTAATTTTTTTACTGATGTTGGGTTTCCTAATTTAGTTAAAGGTATAGTCCCATCTAAAATTTGTGTTTTGAATACTTTTAACCTTTCATCAATTTCATTTTGTTCTGCTCCTTTTAAAACATCAACTAAAGTTTTATGAAAAAATTCTCCCAATACTGGAGGAAAATTAGCTTTTTTAAATTCTAAACCTTTAACATCAAGTGATTCCTTTACGATACCTTCTTGTTTCGTAATCCATTGGGCATATCTTCTAGTGGCTCTAAAATAAGCTGATCTAATAACACACTCAGTTTTCATTTCTAATCTATGTTTACCTTTAGCATTAAAACAGTCAATAGCTAATTTATCATAAGAATTAGTAACAAGTTTTTCATAATCCATTGCTATACTTTCTAAAGCATTATCTTTTTCTTCAGCACTCATTTCATCAAAATCATCATTTCTGAATCTTAATAAAGGTTCAGCATGCATATAAATTGAATCTGTATCACTGTAAGTACAGTAATTAGTATCTTCAGGATCACAAATCCACCAAGGAGTATCTTCTAAATGTTTCATGCTTTTATTTCTTTATTCATTGCTCTATTAGCTTCTAATGCAGATTCTTGTATAATACGTTGTCCACTAAGCGTTATAGCTTCAGACAATATAACATTACCATAACGGAATGAACCAAGAGCTGTAGCACCATATAATGAATTGAGCAAAATTTTCATTGTGTATTGTTTCATATAATAAGCAGCTCCTAACTCTTTATCACCTGATTTATATGCTTTTTTCATAGCATTTTTATATTTAACTCTTTCATCAAACCATTTTTTTAAAATTGTTGATAATACTGATTCACGATCAGTTGAAAACATAACTCCATTTGCTGATATTGATAAATTATTTTGTTCTACCATTGAAACTATTCTACCTATATTAACTTTTGTTCTATTTCGTTTAATATTTTCAACAATAACTTCTTCGGCATAATCTCTACATTTTAAATCATTTAATCCTAAACGATTATTTCTATCATCAGAATCTATAATTCTACCTACCATAGTTTCTTTACCAATATTAACCGTCATAATAATTGAGGGGTATAGTGAAGTTAAATCTAAGTCAAATACATAATTATAGATTCCTGCTTTGGGACAAAATAAATATCCACCAGCATATCCTTTTTTAGACATTGGATTTCTATCTTTAGCAGGTGGTATAATATTTTTACCTAACAAATAAGCTGATATTGCTCCATCTTGTGTTTTAGTATTAGCATACACCTCACTATAATTATGTTTTCCTTTGTGAGATAAGTTTTTTACAAGTGCTAAATAATCTAATTTTTCATCTAGTTTTTTTAATATTTCAACATCAACAAAGTTATATTTAATAAATTTATGTATATCAGTTTCAAATAAATCATCAAGATTACCTTCATATTCAACTTTATTCATTCCAACATATTTCTCACCAATAGCATCTAATCTCATTGAGGGTTCATCTGCCCAACTAAACTTTTTATGTAAACGCATATAATCTAAAGACTCAACTCCACAAATTTGTATGTATTGATCCTTAAACCAAGGTGTTTCTCTTACATAACCTATTGGGGATAAATGTTTAGCAAAATCTTCCCCTAATACATTACACATTCTATAATATAAATAAGGAATATCAAAATAATCACTATTCCATCCTACTATAATATCAGGATCAATTTCTCTAAACCTTTCTAAAAATTTTCCTAACAACTCTTCTTCTGTTCTACAAGGAATAATTTCTTTATTTTTTGCTTTAGTACGTTTTAATTGATTTTTTGAATCAAGAATTACAATAGCCCATTCATCTACTTGTTTATCATACCAAGCAATTGATGTTACTTTTTTGGGAGCTGATTTAATATATTCTTCTGTAAGGGCATCACCCATTTCAGTTTCAATGTCAAAAAATATTTCCCTATGAGTAGTAGATGGTTCATCATTTGTACCATATTTTTCAACTAAAAATTTTTGATAAGCAGGCATATCCTGAAAGTGAAGCTTTGGATTGTCAGATCTCCAATTAGTAATCTTTTTTAAAGGTTCTCCATTCAATCCTGTATATTGGGCATCTGCTTCATGACATTCGATGTAGGCTTTATTATCCCATTCAATTTTACTATAACCTTGATCTTCCCATAAATGGATTAAATATTTATTGTCTTTAATTCTTCGGGCAAATGCTTTTTTATACATCTATAACTTTTATTTTGACGTAAATATAATAAAGGCTTAACTCGTTTCCAAGTTAAGCCCTATTATTTTTAATGAGATTCTAATTAGTTAGAAAACACTCCCATTGGTGCGTATTCACATAATAGTTTAACTGTTGCTGCAGTTGAAAGAACTGCACCCCCAATAATTACTTGTAAATAAGGTTCGTAAGCTGCTGCTACCAATAAAGGTGCTGCAGGTGCGAATCCTATACTAGCACCACTAGCATGAGGTAGTCCTCCATGATTTGAAGCAATTACTACGTTTTGTGCTATCGCATCATTAGTATTATTTACTTGTGTTGAAGCAACTAAAGTTACATCTGCTGATGAAACACCAACTCCTAATGAAATTGTAGTTCCTGTTGTTGCTGCCATAGCACTTGTAAAAATAACACTAAATCCAATAATTACAGCTCCAGCTGGGATTGTAAACCCAGAAGCTAAATTATTAGTTTGAACTGTTACCGGAACATCGAGATTATCACTAACTAAATAATGTTGCTCATTTCTGCATAAGTTGTTAAACTGATCTTTGATTACTTTTCTATCAGGAGAACCTGCTACGTAATCAAATTCGTCTTGAGTTAAATTTGCCATGTTTTAATTTTTAAAGATTAACGTTAATTTATTGTAATATTACAATGATAAATATAACTACTACTCTAAAAACTATGAATTTTCAATTTCTTCTTTTGTAAAGAATTGTTTAAGATCAGGTCTATAGTAATTTATATTCTTCATTACTTTTCTATCACGTGTTCTATAGACAATATAATATTCTCCAACCTTCTCATAGTGACACGGTTCACCTTGCTCTTCGGAACGTTTTTTAACGGTAGCTTGTGCTTCCTCTTCGCTTGAGCAAGCCTTTGACATATTCGAACCTTGTACTTCTTGGTACGCTGGCCATATTTTATTCTTAAGACCATGTAACATAGTTCCGTT
>CAACVD010000295.1_pt1 | contig 23929 bp, 16 predicted proteins | sample 2381771 | NCBI WGS metagenome assembly CAACVD01 (sample SAMEA5211965, study PRJEB30684) | marine metagenome | biome: Marine; feature: Epipelagic; material: Water | collected 2015-10-15 | depth 15 m
TTAAGGAAATTTATACTAACAGTAAAAAAAAGGATAAACAAGTAAATTCTTTAATAGCTGAACTTAAACCCTTAATCCAAAATATTGGAGATGCACCTGTAGTTGTTCCCTTAATTAAAGAATATTTAGAAATTGGAGTAAAAAACGACGAACATCTTATTAAAATGATGGCCGTTATTCAACGTATTACTAGTAATACTACTTCTGGTGGGGGCGATTCATTATTAACGGATGATGAATTAAAACAACTCCAACAAATTGCCGAAGAAGTAGCTAAAAATGAGCAGGGGTCAGATAAAGAATAATTCATCTATTGCCAAAGGTAATAAACAAAATAATACTTCTACTTTTATTAAGGGTAGAATATATAGTGTTATTATGGATGAATCTCATCCATTTTTTATAAATATTTTAGGAGAATTTGATCCTACTTATTTAGGATATGTTTTTTGGGGAGATTTAGGATTAAAAGAAGGATCTATAGAAGATGCTGAGTTATTAAAACTCCCCATGGCTAAATCATATTTTAATTGGTTTACTTATCCCCCATTACTCACTGAAATAGTAGACATAATAAAGATCCCAAGTAGTAATCATTATATAGATTTAGGAGGAAACCACTTTAATATAGAGCATGCTTATTTTCCTCCTATTAATGTATGGAATAATTCTGTAGGGAATATTTTACCCCGAGAAGCCGATTTAGTTAAATCTGGTGGAGAAGTTCCTATAGGAACTACTTTAGACAGTGAAAAAATATTTAATAATAAAAATATGTTACCTTTTGAGGGTGATATGATTTTAGAAGGTAGATTTGGTAATAGTATAAGATTTGGTTCTTCAAATCCCCGAGGTAAAAATAACTGGTCTGAAAATAATAGTGAAGGTGATCCTATTACAATTATTTCTAATGGCCAATCTGGAGATAAATCTATATCTGTAGAAAATATAAATGGTGATGCTAGTTCAATTTATTTAACATCAAACCAAAATATAGATAACCTTAATATTATATCTAAAAATTTTAAATCTTTAAATGCTACATTTACTGAACCTGAATCGGGATTAAATCCACTAACTTCATTTACTAATAGTAATATATCAGTAGTTGAATTATTAAACTCATTAAATGACCAAGGAATAGATAGTAATTTTCCATCTCAGCCTGATGAAATAATAGAAGGAATCCAACCTCCAGATATACCTCATGATGATGAACAAAATGCTGATAATGATGCTACTACAACTAATAAACCTAATATAGGTTTAGAAGATTTAATCAAAATCCCAGGGACCTATATAGATAATAATAGAGTTCCTCGTGATTTATATATTTTACCTAAAAGATTCACAACACAAACTGTATTAGTAACATCATCCTTAGTGGGTCCTTTAATGGAAATGCTTTTAAAAGCTGAAGAAGAAGGTGTAAAGGTAATAGTAAATAGTGGTTTTAGACCACCCATAGATGATATTTATTTAAACAATAATTTAATTCAAATATCACAAAAAACTGTACGTTTAAATAACCTAAAAAGCCAATATAAAAATAAACTTAAAGAACCTTGGTTATTACAAACAACTGTTACTGAACCCTTTGATGATTATCAAGTAGGAGATACATATACTGTAACACCCCAATCAAAACATTTTAACCCTGTAACTGCTCCTTCTTTTGGATCACCACATGGGAGATCTTTAGCATGTGATTTTAGCACAGCAAGCGCTACTAGTGAAGGATACAAATGGTTATGCAAAGAGGGATGGAAATACGGGTTTATACGCACAGTAAAAAGTGAACCATGGCATTTTGGGTATTTACCTGAAAAAGCCAAAAATGGCCCTACTGCTATATTACCATATACTTATGAACCCGGTAAAAGTTATAGAGACACAACTAATAGATGGAATAATGTTTTTGGTTCTATAGAAAATAATTGGAATCAAGAATATATTGCTTTTCAAGAACAACAAGCTCAAGAATTAAATGCTTAAATCTCCAGAAACATATCAGGGAAAACAAGTAATAATTACCTCAGATAGATTATTATTTAATGCTAGGGAAGACTCTTTATTTTCCTCAGATAAAACTATAGCATTTTCAACTAATAAAGACTTCCATGTTAATACCTCAGATGGTGCTGATGGAAAATTTGTCATTAACAGCCCTAAAATCCACTTAGGTTTAGTTAAAAACGATAATAAATTAGCAAATAATCCAGCATTAAAAGGAGATGAAACCCAGCAATTATTAGAAGATATATTAAACCATTTAAATTTATTATATACTAGTGTAATCCCCTTATTAAATCAAATCACAGTATTCCCGGGTCTTCCTACAGTCCCAAGCCCAACAAATATAGGGTTACTTTCTCCTCTAATAAGTGATTTAGAAACTTTAAGAGGTAAGATTAAGAATATAAAAAGTAATAATGTTTATTTAAAATGACTGAATTATTTAAAGTAACCCTCCCAACAGTAATGAATGTGTTTGCTGAAGGTAAACAACAAACATTTTATATAAAGGATAGAATACCCTTTGTAGAAAGCCAGGTTACTGTTAATATTCCTACTCCTGAAAGTATTTTAAATGCTTTACCAGTAATATCAACTCCTGACCAATTTGCTGAAATTCAAAGAAAATTTATTAAATTAAAAGAAAATTGTAAAAAAGTAGAAAGATTATTAGTTCAATTAATAGAACAAATAGATAAAGCTTTAGGAAAACTAGACAGAATAGACCAAATATTTGGTACTTTAAATGGTTTTATAGGACTTCTTTCAGATTTTATCCCTCTACTTAGAACTATTATAGCAGTAGGACAAGTAGGATTAATAGCACAAGTATTTCCTATTGCTCAAGGTTCAATTACCATTAGATTAGGTGATGCTATTAAAGTAGCTAAGGGAAAATTAAGAGAAATAGATTCCCTAGCTCGATTAATAGGTCCTCTTTCAAGTTTTATTTTAAAAGAAACAGCTGGTTTAAGAAACATTTTATACCCTGTTAGAGCAAAGTTAAATAAAATTTTAACTGAAGTTAGAGCCAGATGTTTTTATTTAGATTCAGTTCTTATAGATAAACTAAAAGAATTAGAATTAGCTATGACACAAAATCCCCCAACGGGGGGTGGTATAGATGGACCCAATGGTACGGGTGTTGATATAACTACTGAAGAATTAGTTACAACATTAGCTGACCAATTTGCCCCAGAAGATATATTGAATAACTTAGAAAATTCAAATAAACCTAAATTTATTGAATATCTAGTTGAAAATGGTTTCACAGGATATCAAATAACTAAAAAATAATATATTTATTAAAAACACTACATTATGAAGTTGAATGCATTCGAAAAAATAATTAGAAAAGTTGTGCGTGAAGAAATTGATTACGCATTAAGACGTGAGATAGCTCTATTAAAAGAAGACCTATCTACTCCTAATACAGTTATAACTGAAAGAAAAACTGAACCATCTACAGATGAGTTTAGGCAAAAATTAAAAGAACAATTTACCCCACCACCATTTAATAGTGGTGATGCTACATTAGATTCTTTATTAAGAGATACCGCTATAAATTCAGCCCCTATAGAAGCTGAACCACAATACAACCCACATGATCCTATAAACCAATTTGCAAATAAGGATTATAGTCAACTAATGGAAGCTATAGATAAAAAAAAGAATTATAGACCAGGAGCATAATGGCCATAAGAAAAAAAATAGGATATAGAATTGATCCACTTGATCTAGATACGCGTAAAGCTATTGGGGTTAGGGTACCTTTTAATAAAAAAGGAGTATTTCAATTTAATTATACAACAAAAGATCAAATAAAATCTAATCTTATTAATCTTCTTTTAACATCTCCTGGTGAAAGATATCATGAACCATCATATGGAGTTGGTATAAGAGATATTCTTTTTGAACCTAATACAAACACAAACCAAAAAATTTCAACTCTAAAATCAAAAATAGACCAAAATTTATCATTTCATATTCCTCAAATTGCTCTGAGTAATTTAAAAGTTACGCCACAAGATAAAGAACTATTAATCCAAATAGCCTATACTGTTTTATTAGATAATGATACAAATGAGATTTCCTTAATATTATAATAAATGGCTTATTCTAAAGTAAACAATACATCTGGTACTAATAAAAAAGATATTAAGTACTTAAACAGAAATTATAATCAATTAAAGCAAGATCTTGTTGATTTTACTAAAAATTACTTCCCTGATAATTTTAATGATTTTTCAGAAAGTAATCCAGGTATGATATTTTTAGAATTAGCATCTTATGTAGGAGATGTTCTTTCATTTTACACTGATACACAAGTACAAGAAACTTTTATAGAATCAGCTAAAGAAAAAACTAATTTATTATCTTTAGCCTATAATTTAGGTTATAAACCTTCAGTTACTAACCCCTCTACAACAGATATAGATCTTTATATACAAATACCCTCAACAGGAACGGGAGATTATCCCCCTGATTGGACTTATGCTATAACAATAAATAAAAATTCTATCTTTAAAACTGGAGAGGCAGATTCAGTATCATTTCTATTGGATAGAGATGTAAATTTTCAAGTTTCATCATCTTTAGACCCAACAGAAGTACTTCTTTATGATCTTAATGGTAATCCGCTGGCTGATGGAACGAATGCTGAGCATTACTTACTAAAAAAATCAGCTAAAGTTATAAGTGCAGAAATTAAAACCTCTACATTTACCCTAGGGGACCCAACTAAATTCCTTACTTTAGAAATCCCCGATAAAAAAATTATAGGAATTGAATCTATAACAGATAGTGATGGTAATATTTATTATGAGGTTCCTTATTTAGCACAAGAGACCATATATGAGGACGTCCAAAATACAGGGGGTAATAATAATAATCTCCAACAGTATGGAAATGATACACCATATTTATTAAGACTTAAAAAAGTTCCTAAAAGATTTGTAACTAGATTTACATCAAATGATGTACTCCAAATTCAATTTGGTGCGGGTATTAGTAGTGGTATAGATGAAGAAATTATACCTAACCCTGATAATATAGGAATTGGGGTTAAAGATAATAGATCCCTCTTAGATTTTGCATTTGATCCATCAAACTTTATGTTAACTAAAACGTATGGAGAAGTTCCCTATAATACAACGCTTACAGTAAATTACTTAGTAGGTGGAGGGGTTGAATCAAATACTGAATCTAATTTAATTAATAGACCATTCTCTGTATCAACATCCCAAAATAATTCTGTTAGCGATAATACAGTATTAAACACAGTAATTGAGTCTATAGCAGCGACAAATCCATTACCCGCCACGGGCGGTGGTCCTGGTGATACCATTGAAGATATACGCTTAAACTCGATAGCTAACGCAGGAGCCCAATTGCGCACTGTATCGAAAGAAGATTATATAATTCGTACGCTAGCTTTACCAGCTAAATTTGGTAAAATAGCTAAGGCATATATCATAAAAGATGATCAAATAACAGTAGATAGTAGTGCTCGTATTACAAACCCAAATGGATTAGATTTATATACATTAGCGTATGATGGAAATAAAAATTTAACTACTTTAAATCCAGCTACACGCCAAAATCTTATAACATATCTTGAAGAGTATAGAATGTTGACAGATGCTGTTAATATAAAAGATGCTGCTATTATTAATTTTGGATTAGAATTTGATATTGTTACTTTTAAAAACTTTAGTAATGACCAAGTTTTATTAAATTGTATAAATGCATTAAAAGATTATTTCAATATAGATAATTGGCAAATCAATCAACCTATCATTATAAATGAAATTTACAATGTAATAGGATCTATAGAAGGAGTCCAAAATGTAGAAAATGTAGAATTAATCAATAAAACAGGAGTTGTATCCGGATATTCTCAATATTCATATGATTTTAGTTCAGCAACAGTAGATAATGTTTTATATCCTTCAATGGATTTAAGCATTTTTGAATTAAAGTACCCAAATACTGATATAACAGGCAGAATAACTAAATATTAATTATGGCATATTATTTCTTATACCCCGAAAAGGATACAACAATATATTCACACCCATTTAGACAAGATCTAAATACGGGTATAGTTGAAACTTTATCTTTAGCTTCTGAAAAAGGAGATACTGATAATTTATATTATCCTTCGAGGGCTCTTCTTAAATTTAAAGATTCTGAATTAAATGATGTATTAGCAAATAAAGTTTTAAATAATTTTTCGGCTAGTTTAAAACTATACGCAACAGAATATAGTAAAGATCTACCAACTTCTCAAACTATAGAATTATATCCGCTTTCCCAATCATGGAATAATGGTACACAAAGATATTTAGACCGACCTTTTAATAATAATGTAATTAGTAATGGAGCTTCATGGTTATATAGAGATAATGGTACTACAAAATCTTCTTGGGGAACCATAACAGCTAATACTACTGCTAGTCTTTCGGGTAGTTTACCTGTATCTGGTGGTATTTGGTATACAGGTAGTGGATTTGAATCCACTCAATCTATTGAAATTGTTAATAATTTTGACTTAAATTTTGAAATTACTAGCCAAATAGAAAAAATATCTTCTAGTATATTTGCTTCCCAAACATATCCTACAGGTATTCCTAATAATGGATTTATTATAAAAAGGGAAGATGATGTATTCAATAATGCTGCAACACAAGGTACTTTAAAATATTTTTCAGTAGATACTCATACAATATTTTCTCCTACTTTAATTATTAAATGGGATGATTCTAGCTATGTAACTAGTAGTGGTGCTACTGTATTAGATAGTGGTAAAATCCAACTTAACATAAATAATAATAAAGAATGTTATAGAACTTCTGAAGAATACACATTCAGACTAAATACTCGTAAACAGTACCCTACAAGAACTTTTACTACTTCCTCAAATTATTTAAATATAAATTACTTAACTACAGCTTCTTACTATAGTATTGAAGATTACACATCAAAAGAAACAATAATTCCATTTGATACTGAATTTACTAAATTAAGTGCTGATAGTGAAGGTATGTATTTTAGTTTAGACATGCAAGGTTTACAACCAGAAAGATATTATCGCTTATTAATAAGACATGATAATAATGATGGTATAGTTATATATGATGATGACGTATTTTTTAAAGTAGTTAGATAATGGATAAGGTAATTCCTATACAAAAAAATATTTATAGTAGTAATAAATTTAAAGAAGTAATCGATACTGATTTTTCTGAATTATTTAATACTCAAGATAATTTTAGTGTTGATGATTTTTTTAATCAATATAATAGATTATTTATAGAAATTCCTTTAAATGGCCAATCAAGTCATGCTGAATTAATTAGAAGAAGTTCAGAATTATTAGGACCCACAGGCCCTGATGCTAAAGATAGGGAAATAGAAAACCTCCAAGCTGCCCTTAAAGATCTTTCAGAACAATTAGTTACGGCTAATCAACCAGATATATCTACTACTAGAGAACACCCAAGATTTTCTAATGGCTCCATAATAGGAAGGCCCGAAAATAGTCTTGTAGGATGGCCAGATGCATTTGTTATGGACCAAGGATTTAAAAGACCTATATTTTTCTCAGGTGATCAAGAATTTTATGGATCATTTTTAAAAATATCAGGATATAGTAGTAATAACCCAGTTCCTAAAATCCCAGATTTTATAATAGATGATATTCCTACTGGTGAACCTTTAACTGAACAAAACTTTAATGATGAATTTAATCCTCCCAAGGGATCATTTGAAGCAGAAGAGTTTAGAATCACTATAGATCCTTCGGATGCTAGTTTAAACTTTAATAATTATGATGGTAATGTTGAAGAATATAGAAGTGCACTAGAAAATGATTATAGTGAAAAAACTAACTTAATAGTTGCATTGGAAGAAAAAATTAATGGATTTAATACTGAAATCCAAAAAATAAGAGGATAATGGCAAGAAGAAACCCAAATAGTCCTACAAATAAGGAACTGATAGTATTAACAGAAGATCAACAACAAACTATAGCTAACCTTAAGTCTGAAAGAGCAATATATGAAGAACAACTTAAACAGGCTCGAAGAAAAAGAAACAAAATCAAAGACATAATAGATAACTTTGAAGCAGTTATTTTAGGAGATGTGCTATTAGATATTTTACCAGATGAAACATCTGATGAAATAGTTAACTCTGTAATAATATCTAAAACAGATATAATAAATGTTTTAAATGGTATTGACACAACAGAAATAACGGAACTTGTAGCTACAGAAGAAATAGTAAATACAGGATTTTCGTCATATACACAAACTGTAACTACAGAAGTAGGTACAGGGGTAACAGTATCTGGTTATACCTCTGACGAAATTACTAACGTAAAAAACGTTTTAGATAATATTTTTGATACTAATGCTGTTAAAGAATTAATATCCTTATCACCAATTTTAAATGATGGGGAATTATATGCTCCTGTTTATTACCAAAAGATTAATGAATCTAATGGAACTTCTAGTGGTAAAGAATTACTAGAAAGTATAGTAAGAGATATTGAAATTAAATCTACTGAACCCCCAGTAAGTGTAAGTGCATCTAAATGAGTATTACTTCAACTAAAATATTAGACCAGATTAATCCTGAAGATCAAAATCTGCTTCAATCTAAAACCTTAATTAGAAAATTTGGGAGACCAGAAGATTGTGTAGAATTACATGTTTATGATTTAAATAATAATCTTTTAAAATCTATATATAATTTTGAGGATTATGAACTCCCAGATATAGATGATCCCCAAGGATATTTTAGCGAAATTATATTTAATCCTGATAAAGCTGTAAGAGATTTAGGTTTTACTTCAGGTGAATATAAATTACGTGTTAATTTTCATAGAAGACAAGTCGCTAATACATTAGAAAATCTATTTTATATAGATACTATATCACCTAGTAGAACTGAACTTAAAGTAAGGATTAATAGCGAAGAAAATTTGTCTTCTTTATTATTTTCTACTAACCAATACATAGCTGAATTATCAGACAATATTGAAGGTGTATCATATTTTAAAGATTTTGCATTAAATTTAGAAAACGATACAATTTTAACAGGAGTTAATTTTATCCCAGAAGAAAATGCTACTAATAGTTTCTTTATTAAGTTATATGAGCCCCTTCCTAATACACTTCAAGAAAAAACCCAATTTAGAGTAGTAGAAGAACTTACAAATCCTATAGAATACACAGTAAATTTAGGTCAATTATCTGAAATTACTGTTGATTCTACTGAATTAAGAGGTCCTAATTTACGAATAAATACTAGACTAAACTCTAGTATCCCATCAGCATATAAGGCTTATAATGATATACTATTATCAAATTCTACAGATTCTACTAATAACTTATTAGGGGCATTATCTTCAAGCATTCCAATTTCTATTGAATTTGATAACCCAACAACCCCAACAGGGTACACATATGAAAATTTTATACACTTTTCATCTGCTGAGGAAAGATTAAGAAATTTTAAATATAAACTTGAATTAGTAGAACTTTATACTTCTAAGAGTGCTTATATGGGTGGTTTAAGTAGTGGAACTACTAGATATTCTCAAGTTATTAATGAGAATAATCAATTAAAAAATAATGTTATAAAGGGATTTGATGAATATGAAAGATTTTTATATTATGAAAGCGGAACATATGCTTGGCCCAAGTCAAATACTTCAAAACCTTATTCATTATACCCAGTAACTGCCTCCGAAGCAATATCTTGGTTTAATACTAATTTATCCTCTTCTGAAGACTTTGATGGAGAAAACCCATATATTTTAAGAAATACTTTACCCCAATACCTTATTGATAATGATGAAAACGAACAGTTTATAACATTTGTTGATATGATGGGTCAATATTTTGATAATATTTGGCTTTATATTGAAAATATTACGGATAAAAATATAGCTCATAATAGTTTAAAGGAGGGCATTTCTAAAGAATTAGTATTTAATGCTTTAAAAGAAAGAGGAATCCCTGCATTTGATCAATTTGAAAATGCAAATTTATTTGAATATTTAATAGGATCTTACACAGGTAGTGATTCTTTCCAATATCAGGCCCCTACTGGACAAACTATGATTAGTGCTTCTAATGATGGTTCAATACCTAAAGGTGATATTTCAAAAGAAGTTTGGAAACGTTTATACCATAATGCTCCTTACTTATTAAAAACTAAAGGCACTGAGCGTGGTATTAAAGCTTTAATGGCATGTTATGGTATTCCCGAAACTATTCTTAATATTAAAGAATATGGTGGTCCTTCAGCAGATAAATCTGGATTCAGAACATTTAAATACCCTAAAACTACTAAAGGAATATCAATTAAAGAAGTTAGTAACACACCTTCATTAGAATTTGGTATATTCCCTTCAGAAACATATGGGATAACAACAACTGAATTTACTATTGTTCCTGATCAAATAGATAGAAATATAATATTTGGGGACTCTTATGATAGTTCTGGTAAATTTTTAATCCTTTCTCAATCTGCTATATTTGATCAAGTTGCAACTATTGATTTTGCGTATTTTGGTGCTAAAGGTACTGATACACCCGCCCCTTGGCTAACAGGAAGACCTGTAACATTTTATATAGAACAAGACCCAAGCCAAGACAGTTCTTTTAATATAAAAGCAACCACATTTGTTGATAATGAGTACATAGAACATGAAGGCCTCCATACATTTGGAACTATAGATAATGGTGATTCTGTTTATAAGATGGTAATAGGAAATCCAGGCTTTGCATCAGCTAATGGTATTAGTTCTAGTTTTTCTGTCCAACATTTTAAAATATATACAAGTTCACTTTCATTAGAAACTCGTAAAATCCATACTAAAGATCCCTCTATTATGGCGGGTAATAATACTTCATCATATTTTAATGATGAATTATACTATTATAATCCTTTAGGAGGTAACTTAGTAACCGAAAGTATTGTAGCTGATTATAAATTCAAAGACTACTCAGGAGGCACTGATCACAGTGATTCTCTCGTATCTTTAAAAGCCCTTAAAACATTAACATATGGTAATGTAACTTATGATCACCACATTTCTACCCCAGATACTGTAGGATCGTCTATGGCATCCGAAAAAATTAGATATGATCAAGGTACTATAGAAGATAATATACTTTCACCATTTGTTAGAGCTGAAGGCTCTGCTTTAGATAGGCAACCACCTGATTATTCAACTTTAGGCGTGTTTTTCTCACCTACTTTTGAAATCAACGAAGATATCATACACACTTTAGGCGGCTTTAGACTCGATGATTATATTGGGGATCCTCGCGATTTAGCCAGTGGTAGCTACCCCGATTTAAGATCATTAGCTGATGAATATAACCAAAGAGTAACACATAGGTATAATTTCTTTGATTATATCAAAACTATACAATATTTTGATCATACTTTATTTAAAATGATTGAAGAATTTGTTCCTGCAAAAGCCAACCTTAAAACAGGAGTAGTAATAGAACCACATTATTTAGAAAGAGATAAATTTACATATTCTAATACGGACTTTTCATTAATCTCAAATCCTGACATCAATTTACCAGATGCTCAACCAACATTAACTAGTGAATATTTATTAAATGAAGCCACTATTGATGTTGAAAACGTTCTTGACGGAAGTGGTGGGAGCTTCGAAAATAATTTCGTATATGGCAGGCTTTCTAATAAGTATTTCAGAGTAGCAGAAAATAGATAATGGCACATCCACAAACACCCCCCACATTTAACCCTGTTATTACAGGTAGTGATGAGTATTCAGTAGAATTAAATGATGCTAATATAACTACTAAGGCTTGGAAATCAAGCCGTTATGATGGTAGTAAAACAGAAACCGCAGTATTAAATAAATACTCTGAAGGCGATATAAGTGTTGGAAAAACAACAGCAGTTCAAAAATATTCAAGAAATATATACTTAGGAAATGGTGTTGTAGGAATGGATGAAAATGGGGGTGAAGATACTTCCTTATTAAATATCCCAGGTTTTTCGTATATTACTACTTTAAAATATATTACAGTAAATGAAGATAATACAATTTCAACTGACATTGTAGAAAGTAAACCTGATGATTTTAATTCTAGAAGGGGATTTTATAGGTCGTTTTATGAAGACTTTCCCGAAAAAACATCATGTAAAATTATTATAAATGATGTATCCATAAAAACTAATTTAAAAGACAGTTATAATGTTTTCTTTAATGGAGGGCAGTTACAAAAATTATTACGTTATACTCCTTATTCAGTTACTGGGGGGAATAATGGTGGGTTAATATCAAATATAGCATATCTTACGGGCTCTAATTCATTTAATTTTGCATTTGAGGGCCTTTCTTCTGCTACAACTGAAGATGATGAACTACCACATAGATTTCTAGAAAATAATGATAGGTTAATTGAATTTTCTCCTAATCTTACTCTTTTTGACCAAGAAGGAAAATCTTACCCAGCTAACGATTTTGTATATGCCACAATAAGTGCTACTATAGGAGATGGTTTAGTTTATGGAGGAAAAATCGCTGGGTTTAACGCAACACTAGATAATAGTATTTCAAGTTCATTATATAATGGTGATAAAAGATTATTTATAAGTTTTGTAGCAACTGGGTCTGATGCTCCTATACATTCTATAAGTTCAGGTAGTTACGAAGGATCAACTCCTATATTTACTAACGATTTAGGAGAACTTTCTACTTCTGAAATAGTGTCAGGTAGTAATATAGGTAATCTTAATGATGGAGATACATTTTTCCTCTCAGAAAAAATTACTATTACACAACAATTAGTTAGCATTTCTGGGGGTATAACGGGTGCTGGTGATCCTAAACCTGCAAACTTTATAAGTGGCAGTGCTATACTTTCTATTACTGAAGATGCAACCCCTTCTCTTTTAGTTAAATTAAATAAAAATACTCATTTACCTGACGGGATTGGTAGAAATGGTTTTGTAATTATACCTGATAATTTACATCCACACGTTAAAAAGAATTTAACACACTTTTTAGCAAAAGCCGGAGTATCATTAGATTTAGATACAATTCCCGCTTTAGATACAACTTTTGAAAGACTTTCATAAATTAATTATATTTATATAAAAACACACTAATGGGATATTTAAATAACTCAACTATTATAGTAGATGCCGTTCTTACCAAAAAGGGTAGAGAAGCTTTGGCCAGACAAGATGGTTCTTTTAAGATTACTCAATTTGCGTTGGGTGATGATGAAATAGATTACACTTTATACAATGAAAACCACTCAAATGGTTCAGCATTTTCAGGAGAAGCAATTGAAAATTTGCCTCTTTTAGAAGCTATCCCAGATGAATCAGCAATTTTAAACAGTAAATTAGTAACTCTACCTAGGGGCACTTCTGCTATGCCAGTTGTCACAGCTAATACTGCTAAAATTACTCTTTCATTAGGATCAACAACAATAATTAATCCAACTACATTAAACTTTGGTGGTCAATCAAATCTTAAAGAACCTAACGGGTATATAGCTACTATTGCAGATAGAAGATTATTAAATAAATTTACCGCAACTAGCCAAAAGGGAGCAGTTGCAGGATCTAGACCATATTCTAACACAGCAATTGCTGAAACAGCTGTTGGTGCATCATTTACATTAACTGCTATAAATTCACAAACATTATTTGGAACAGCTACTAAATTATTAACTCAATTAGTAATTGAAGGAAGAGATAGTGGTGCAAGAGTTACTATCCCTGTAGAAATTTCAAAAGAAGTACTCGCGACAACAACTACATCAGATGTTTCAGGAGTAGTAAGATAATTAATATAACATGGCCACATTTACAAGATTTTCAACTGACGACGTAGTAATTACAACTGAAAAAGTATTTACTTCAACATGGAGCGACAATACAAATGCCTTAACTGCTGTATACACTGCTAGTACCCAAAATGTAGCAACTTCTGATAGAACCTCTAGTGGGTTATTTTATAAAGATGTATATAATAATGATGTTTCTTCAGGGGTAACAACCTCTGACGAAATCCAATATGCTATAAGTTATGGTAATAAAAATGGTAGTGGCTCTAAATTCTTTACAGATGCCGATGTGGGAATTAGCGCTACTAAAACAATTTATAGCCAATATCGTTCATTAGTATATGGGGATGAAACACGTAACTTTACATTTAACGGACATGAACCTAAAGGAATATATGTACTAAATGTTGAAAGAGCTAGATACAAACAAGCTTTAAGATTAGGATCTTTAAATCTTAAATTAGGAACTACATTACATTTAACAGATGATTCAGCAACCAGTTCGGGAAGTGCTATTCTTACCAATTTAGGAAGACAATATAATATTGTATCAGGATCTAGTGGTGTTCGTTTAGGTGATAACTTAACCCAAGTTACTAATTCAGGAAGCTATGGTTTATTTTACCCAGATGCTGGAGTTATTGTCCTAAATGAAGATACATTAGATGCTACAACTGCTGATGGTGGTGTTGGATTAGGAACATCATATGGTTCTAATGCTAATAGTGAAAATATTACTAAATTGGCCAATAGAATCAATACAGGTGCAAGCTTTATATTAGATACACAAGAAGATATTTCTTCTCAATTTTATTTTGTAAGAGCTAAAAACAAAGATTTCAATTATTCTACTAATGCCTCTTATATAGATGCTAATGGTAATCTTAACTTTACATCCATGATTGATAACCCAGTTAGTTATATTACTACTGTAGGATTATATAATGATGCCAATGAATTACTTGCTGTAGCTAAAATGAGTCAGCCTATAACTAAAGACTTTACAAAAGAAGCACTAATAAAAGTTAAACTTGATTATTAATGTTTATATACAAGAAGTTAAAGGCGTCGGATGCTAATACCATAGCATTTGAGGCTCATAAAGAGTATAACATAAATAAAGATAACACAGCATCTTTAAGCGTTTCTCTTTTAGACTCTAGTTATAGTTCGGCAAGTAGAGATACTTACTCTTTATTTGATATAAATAATCACAAACAGTATTTTCAATTAGATCATCTATTTTATAAAGATGCTTTATTTAATTATGGGAATTTAATTGGTGGTATTGATTACAATAACCAAGAAAAAAGGCTTTATGATAAAGCAACTATAATATCTTTATCACAAAAAACGTTTGGTAGTGGTGTTCAAAAAGGAACATTCTTATTTAATAACACTTATAAAGACGATTCTTTAGGAAACCTTTACCAGAAAAATGATATTCTATCTAACTACCCACAAGATAAAGAAAGAGTATTTTATTTAGCACCTGTTAAAGGATTTAAATCTGTTGACTTAACAAGAGATCCTAATACAGGGGAACCTATTGTTAATGCTGCTACTAGTTATAATGATTTAAAATTAGATGATTCATTATATATTAACCCAGTAGAATATATTAGTTGTTCATTTGCAAGAAACACTACTTTAAATTGTACCGAAGTAGATCTTACTAATGGTTATATTAAAGCACCTAATAGTAATAATTATAATTTTAGTAATGAAGATTTTACTATAAGTTTTTATTATAAAGTTAATGATGCTAGCCCAAAAAGTTATATTTTAGCTAAATCAAAAACTCAAACCGTAGTAGAATATCCTGAATCTAATTTAAATGGTAGCTTAAAAAATACCCATGGGTCCTCTAGTTTACTCCAGCCAAAAGAAGTTGATGCTGGCAAAGCATTCCCCTTTGAGATATTTGTAGAAGGTAGAAAAATACACTTTAATAGAGCAGACCAAAATATCGAATCAACCCATAATAGTGGCGCTACTAGCTTTACAGGAAATACCTTATATCATGTAGCATGTGTAAAAACAGGTAGTGAACTAAAAATATATTTAGATGGTACTTTAACAGGTGGCACAGGTACTGATACTACAGATTTATGTCAAAATAAAGCAGATTTATTTATAGGAACTGATCCTACTATTTCATCAAGCAAATTAGATAACACATCTAATCAATCTATATCACAACTAATGATATGGAATCGTGGATTAACAGCAACAGAAGTTACTAATGTATCTGAGTCAATAGATGGATCACCATATGTAGGAAATATTTTTTATGAAAATGGAATTGCTACACTAACATCTCCTAAAGTTAATGATGGTACTTTAACCTCATTGCAAGACACTACAGGTATTATTACTTTAAATAACACTCCTTATGTTCAGGGGCCGGGAACAGAAATAGTTTTACGAAAACCTACTTTTTCAGGCTCGTTAACTTTTACTTCTTCTTTAGAAACACTTGAGGGCATTAATGTAGGTGACTTTTTTAATAATTTAATATTTGATAGTACTTATATATCAGCATCACTTAATTCAACTACTATAAGTTTAGTATCTAATCCATATGCTTTAGTAGATGATTATATTATTAACCCAATTCAATCTGAATCTTTTGATGAATATGTTAATTATGTCGAATTAAGTTCTATAGTAGATGCTATACCAGGGGGGATTGGAACAGGTTCAGGGGATAGAGGTACTGATGGAGATTCTTTTACAATTACTGAAAGCATAGGTAATGGAGCTGAAGGAATATTCTTAGCAGAAAACCAAACAGTTACTGAATCTGTTAATGTTTTATTTATTAGTAATTCACAAGATATTATTGCTGATGATTTCACAGGTGACAGTAGTATAAGTGATACTTCTTTTACTATCCCTACGGGCCTTACAGAATATGTAAATACAGCTTTTAGTGGCCTTTATGTTAAAGCAGGTACTCCATCGGGTGTTGATGCATGGTTTTCAGGATCAATGGCAATGACTAGTGTCGAAGACATTACAGCAGCAAATATACAACAAGATAATATAGCATTTGATACTACAACATATTCTGTTCCTGATGGGGTAGATACGGGGGCCCAATATCGCCAATTTGATGGGAGTATTAATGCGGGAACTATAGAACTTCTAAATGATGATTTTAGTTTTAATGACCAACCCCAAATACACTACAGAATTACTACTACTGGCTTTGCAGGATCCTTTGGCCCAAATTATAATCTTAAGGTAAGAATATATACAGGAGGGGGTACCCAAATTCATATGGATCAATTTAATAGTGTAGCAGCTTTTACGGGCACTGTTGAGGGATTAGTACAAATAGCACCAACACCCCAGAGTATGCCAGGAGTAGGTACTAAATATTACATAACCCTCCAATACGATACTGATGATCCTCTTTTCCCCAATGGTGGTAGTAATGATGCTAAATATAATGTAGATGCATTTGGTCTTTTTCAACCAACTTCTCCTTTTAATAATGAATTAAGACTTACTAATAGTATTCCTACTAAACTATCATCTATATACCATATTTCTTGCTCAAGAATAAATCCTAATCAACTTTTATCTTCCCCTAATGATGACTTAATAGGATTAAATGAAGCTGATGATGGTAATAAATTAGGGGTTAAAACAGCATTATGGAAACGCCTTAATAATGCGGGAAGTTATTCTTTAATTACTCAATCATTCTACCCAAGTGGTTCAAGCGTCACTAATAATACTTTTGAATTCACTCACCAAACATCAGATACAGATACAGAAGATTTAAAATTTACAGTAGTATCAGATACTGCAGAAAATATAATCCCTTCTACAATAAATAACCCTAATACTATATCAATTAAAGGTGTTCCTCTTAGTAGTAGTTTAGGTATAGGAACCCTAGGTGGAGATTATGTAGTAAACGAAACCTCGGCTTCTAATGTTCTTCATATACAAAATGGTATAGAAAACCACTTTACAGCATCTGAAAATATATCTTCCCAAATAATATTTAATGATACTTCTAATTTTGTAGGTAATACTACTAGTCCTGTAGATATTTTAGGATTTCAAAGTAATAATTCTACAAAAATATTATTAGATGGTAATTATTTAGCTACATCATCATTTGCTGCATCGACAGCTTCTTTAGAAAGAGGTAATTTTATTTCAGGTTCAGCTAGTATAGATATTACAGGAACTAAACAATTGTATAAAGTAGACAGTGTTACCTTAGGAACTACAGGTTTATCCTTTTATGGGGCTACCCAAACTGCAATTGAGTTAGACCAAAAAATAAGAGTTCAGACTAAGAAAGATGGAGTTCTTCAAGATACTAGATTCATAGCAGCAAACGTAGCTGAACAAAATTTATTTCAGGCAGATGCCGACAAACTGGATTTAGGATTATTAGATAATACTAATAATGTTAGTTTTGAATTCACAGTTGTAGACAGTAATGATAATATAGCTAAAGTAAATAAAAACCAAGGATTCAATATTCGTAGAATCAGACTATCTAAACTTACGGGTTCTAATGAAGTTACATTGGTTAATGATGAGAGTTTTCCAACTAATTTAGATGCATTATATTTCTCATCATCACACATAGATGTAGGAAATGCAAATATACCTTTTACTACAGGACAAGTTACAGCATCTATAGCCTCATTTAGTGCAGACGGAAAAACTATCACTTTAAGTAATGATTTATTTATTACTCAATCTTTAAATAGTGCCCTTTTCCATGTTAGTGGTGCTGAAAATGGACCATTTATTATAAGTGCTTCATTTCCAGTTACAACCCAACTTGTAGATAGTAATAAAGAATATCAAGTAATTGAAAGTTTTCTTGCTGATCCTGCTTCACAAGACCCAGGAACTAATGAAGGTCTTGCCTCTCATTTATTAGCAGATAATAATATTATAAGTAGTATCTTTATAGACCCCCCAAATACTACTCTTTCCCCAGTTACTACATACAGAAATTTTCCCCCTTATGATACTTTAGACCAACAGTATGTTTTCTTTGTAAGTGGGGTAGCTAGTCCTTTATACCCAGATGGGGCAATAACATCATCTGCTGGGATAGACTATACTTGTAGTTTCCAGTTTATATATGTTTTATCCGCAATATCAGGATCTAATATATCTAGTGGAGATACATTTACCGCTGAAGAATTCGCCCCCTTTACAGGATATGAAAGTGATTTATTAGGAATAACATCATCACACAATGATGATCCACATATCCCTTCTTCACCCCTATATACTCTAGGAAAACAAGATATTCCTGTAGTAGAAAGAACTAGCGATGGGCATATTAAAGTCAACCAAACCTTATTCATAACAGCATCATCTAAGGCAACTGGTTCCTCAGATTCTTCTTCAATTACCCCAGGTGATTATTCATTCACTTCCCTAAATCCTATAGGGGCTACTGGTGTAACTCCTGATATGTTAGGGGGTACATTTCAATTCCAAGATTTAGGAACCTTAGAAACCTCGGAATACCAAATCACTGCTATAAATGGTAATGAAATTACTTTAGAAAACCAAGGTGGGGGGTCAAATGCAATACAAACTGTAAATATATCTAGCTTAAATAATACACCAGAAGTAACAGTAAACTTTTCTACAATAGTAGCAAATGAATTTACTATTCAATATAAAAATAGTCATTTAATATTTGAAAATGAATTCCATTGTACTGTAGATGAAGATGAATATAATTTTTCACTTAACCCTACAGCTAGAAAAAATAAAGACATAAATAAAGGAGATTTAGCTAATTTTGCCACAGGTTCAAACTTTAAACCATATGTAACAACAGTTGGTTTATATAATGAGGCAGGTGAATTACTTGTAGTAGGAAAATTAGGCCAACCTGTTAGAATGAGTGATGAAACAGATACTACCTTTGTTGTAAGATACGATACATGATGATACCAAATAGTTACGAAGAATTTCCAGAAGGTGTATATGGATATGTTTACCAAACAACCCATATCCCTACTGGTAAAAAATATGTTGGCAAAAAGTCGCTAATATATAATTTAAAGAAAAAGTTAGGTAAAAAAGAACTTGCTCTTCACGAGGGTAAAGGTCGTCCACCTAAATTTAAAATGGTTCAAAAAGAAAGCGATTGGAAGACCTACTATGGTTCACATCAATTTATTAAAGAAGAAATTAAAAAAGGCAACCAAGCTGATTTTAAACGTGAAATAATCCAACCCGCTTTCTCAAAAAAAGAACTAACCTACCTAGAAAATAAATACTTATTTAGTTTAGAGGTGTTAGAAAGTGATGAATACCTAAACGATAATATTGAAGGACGGTATTTTAAAAAAGACTTTGATATTTAAATCTTTATTCGTACCTTGACGGTATGAAAGAAGATCAACTAGTATATTTACTTGAAAGTCTTTTAGGAAGAAGTAAAATGGCTCGTGGAGGTGATGAGGCTGTTTTTACATGTCCTAATTGTAATCACCATAAGAAAAAACTTACACTAAATAAGTTAACCCAAAAATACCAATGTTGGGTTTGTGGTTTTAAAGGAGCCAGAGCATTACAACTTCTTAAATTTATAAAAGCCCCATATACAGCGTTCCAAGAACTACAGAGCATTGATGCTCAATATAGTTTTAAAACTAAACATGTAGAAGCACCTAAAGACCAACTTCAATTACCTGAAGGGTTTACTACATTACTTAAAGGCAAAGGCTTAACTAGAGATAAAGCATACCATTATATATTATCTAGAGGAGTTACTTCCCAAGATGTAGTTAAATATAATATAGGATATATTGAAAATGGTCCCTTAAATAATTTTATTATTATCCCCAGTTATGATAGAAATGGTTTTCTAAATTACTGGGTTGGACGTTCATTTGACCCAGATGCATACCATAAACATAAATTACCCCCTACGTCAAAAGATATTATAGGGTTTGATATGTTAGTTAATTTTAATTTACCACTTATTTTATGTGAAGGGGCATTTGATGCAATAGCACTTAAACGCAATGCTATACCTTTATTTGGTAAACGTATTAGTAAAACATTATATAAAGAACTAGTTAGGAGTAAAGTAAAACAAATATACCTTGCATTAGACCAAGATGCTATTAATGATTCCCTTAAATATGCTAAGGAACTTATGGCATATGGTAAAGAAATATTTTTATTAGAACTTCAAGATAAAGACCCAGGCGAAATAGGATTTACTAAAATGACACACATCTTACAGAACGCAAAACCATTAACTTTCCAAGGCTTAGTAGAAAAGAAAATCTTGTATCAATAATTGATATGTATTAACAAACTATAGTTTAATGAAAATAGCTCTATTGCCAGGTGGATTTAAACCACCTCATTTAGGTCATTATAATATGGCAAAGTATTTAGCAGATTTTGCTGATAAAGTTATAGTTCGTATTGGGCAAAAAGAAAGAGATGGTATAGGTAAAGAATTAGCTCTTGAAATATGGAGTTTTTATAAAGAATTTGACCCAGACCCTCGCTCAGAAAAATTAATTATAAGTGTTGCACAATCACCATCACCTGTAAAAGATGTATATGACTTCGTAGAAAAAACTGCACCAGAAGGGTCTACAGTTATTCTAGGATTAGGTGAAAAAGACTCATCTGATGGTCGTTATAACAGTATCCCAAAATTTGCTGAACCACGTAATATTAAAGCTGATATTGAATTAGTTCCACCACAAGCTGGAGGAATTTCAGGTACTCGTATGCGCGAAATAATTAAAGCAAACAATAAGGCTGAGTTTTTTAAATTTATTCCTGATTATCTTCCTGAAGAGATTAAAGAAGAAATTTGGACTAAATTAGTAGACACTACAATGCCTGTTCAAGAATTTATGGGTGGTACTATGAATAAACAGGAAATGGCTAAACATATGGCTAATATGAAAAAGCTAAGAAGTTACCTTAATAAGGTAGATTCACATGGGCAAATGGTTCAAGTACCTTCTAAATTAACCCAAGGCCTACGCCGTAAATTATATGAGGGGCGATATGATATAGAAATATTAATGCAATCTCGATATATTATAAACCAATTTAAAGCTTCTTTTGGCGAAGAATATGAAGAAGATACTGAAGGTATGATAGATAATGTAGAATATACTTTAGAACTTAAATTTATCCCAACAGATATAGAGACTTTAGGCCCCGTTCCTTTTATTATAAATGCCCAAGCAGATGATGATACTATAGTTATCCAAATTAATTATAATATTAACGAGTTCCCACAAGCATATAATGATTTAGTAGCTGAAATTAAAGATACACTAAGACATGAATTAGAACATGTTGGTCAATATAATTTTAATAAAGGTGCAGAACCTGATGGTTCTAATCCTGATACTACATTTGAATATCTTACTTTAAAATATGAAATTCCTGCATTTGTTCAAGGATTATACAAAACAGCTAAAACTAAAAAGATTACTTTAACCCAAGCAATTGATGATTTCTTGGGAGATAGGGAATCAGAATTAACAGATAAAGAATCTGCTAAAGTAAAACAAATTTGGACTAATTGGGCTAAAGAAAACTTACCAGCTGCACAATTAGATGAAGGAGACACTTATGAAAAAATGGCTGCTAAAGGTAAGAAAGCAGGCAGTTTAAAACAGGGTACCGTTAGAAAAAGACTAGGAATTAAAGATGGAGAAAAAATTCCTCTTTCTTTAATTAATAAAGAATTAGCACGTCTTAAAAAAATGGATCAAGATGATGATAAAAAAGGAGTACAATTAGGTGATAAAAACCAAAAATATTATAAAGCACTTCAACTATCTAAAACCCTAAAAACTACAACTAATGTTAATGAAGCTGATCCTAAAAAAGGAACAGGTAAAAAACCAAAAGGTAGTAAACGACGTTTATACACAGATGAAGATCCATCCGATACAGTAAAAGTAAAGTTTAGCTCCAGACAAGACATAGTAGATACTTTAAATAAAGCTTCTTTTAAATCAAAATCACACGCTCGTCAATCACAAGTTATTAATTTAATCCATCAACGAGTCAGAGCAGCATATAACAGAGCTAAAGACCCTGACGTTAAACGCCGTTTAAAAACAGCATTAGATTATGCCGAAAAACGTAAAGAAGCTTCTAAAGCTAAAACTCAACGATTAAAAAAAGAAAACGTAGCCCCTAATCACGATGGAAAAGCTGCTCCTTTTGGATCAGGATACAAACCTATAAAAAAAGAAAATTATCCTCCATATAAAGCTAACCAAGTCCAACAAGTAAGATATAAAGCTAGTGATGTATTTACTAGAGATATTAAAAAAGCTAAAAAGTTAGGATATACAGAAGATATGGATGAGAAAAAACTTACAGCAGCCGAAAAAAGAGCTAAAGAAAAAATAGTAAAGGGCCTTAAAAAAACCAATTTAGATAAAGATGCCATGTATGCAATAGCAACATCAAAAGCTATAAAAATAGCAGAAGAATTAATATATGAAGAACTTTGTAAAAGGGGTAAAGCATATATTGCTGCTCGTAAAAGAGCAGGAGAAAAATCCTCAGCATACCTTTCGGGACGTGCTGTTAGGGTTTGTAAAGGACAAATTAAAGGTACTAAAGGTAAAAAGAAAAAAAGTTATAAAAAAGAATCTATAACACCTATTATATTAAAATATCTTGAGGAAAATTTCTTTAATGACCCACAATTTGCTATAATTGCAGAATATAATGTCACCGAAGGTAGTGTAGACGAAAGTTTAAAAAATTGGTTTGGTAAAGAAGATTGGGTTCGCATTGATACTCAAGGAAATATAGCAGGTAAATGTGGTACTATGCCTAAAGGTAAAGCAACACAACGTTGTTTGCCTCGTGCTAAAGCAAACTCACTTACTAAAGCACAACGTGCTTCTACCTCTAGAAAAAAAGTTAGAGGCAGTAAAAGTGGAAAGCAATTTGTAAAAAATACTAAGAAAGCTAAAGTTAAACTTAATAAAGAAGGGACATTTACCCAAGATTGGTGGTTAGATGTAATTACTGAG
>CAACVD010000296.1_pt1 | contig 23907 bp, 7 predicted proteins | sample 2381771 | NCBI WGS metagenome assembly CAACVD01 (sample SAMEA5211965, study PRJEB30684) | marine metagenome | biome: Marine; feature: Epipelagic; material: Water | collected 2015-10-15 | depth 15 m
CTGCGACTGGAATCACATACATCGGCTTCTTTATGACACAATCATATCACACTGCTGAGGAGCAGGATGGGTTCCAGACGGACACGACGCTCAGGGACAACTCCGCTGGATTCTATAATCGAAATGCAAACGGAGCCGCAAGAGTTAGTTTTGATTTTACCGGAGCAGCGAGTGTTGGTGTTAATGGAACAATAACTGGACTCGGAAACATCGCTCCTGTTCTTTACATTGATCACTCGGAAAATAAACTTAGATACATGAATAACTTGATACTCGAAGAACTATAAGCATGTCAAAATTTCCTTTCAATACAACTGGCTATACTCCACTTAAATCATTTGGTTCTAAGATGGGTGATAGAAAAATAAACGAAAATAATTCACCCGACTTGAATTATTCGTTTATTGCGTTTGATGCCAGTAGTGAACTTCGATCTGCTGATTTAAATGAAATGCAAGAAAATGCGTTTTTTGAAAAAACAGCAATTTATGATGCTGTTAATAATTGGGCATTTTATCAAGGAGAACCAGTAGAATCAAGCGGTGCCTCAGAAAGTTACATGCGGGGAATCGGAGATAACATCAAAAAGTTTGATGAAACGGTAAGAGTCGGTGGACCATTTTGGGATGGTGCAACTCCAATGTTTCCAAAACCAGAGGAAAAACCCTCAGTCGCAAAGCCAGAAAGTTTTAGAAGAAATTATAGAAGAGCGTTTACCATAAATCAATCGGAATCGCAAATTCGTATAGTATTCAAACCATCATATTATTACACTACTATAAAAACTGGTATTCCCGGCGATGATGGTTATAAACATTTGGTTTATCTTGATGACACTGGAAACACTGGTGCTTTTGAAATTATTTTTGATAAACAAGAAACGGGTGTCACGGTTGTTGGTTTGCAGTTGGATCAGACGGTAATTTACCCGCAAACTTCAACATCTGTTGGTTTAGATACAGATCCTGATCTTACTGTGAATGATTACGGAACACATCGTATCAAATATTTCTTTAAAAATGCGACATACTCTCATGTAGCAAATCCCGGAACTGGGGATTTTCTTAATGTAGATTTTAATGATTCATCGAGTTATGATCCAGATTTATGTGCCAGAACAACAGATGATTTTGAAGAGTGTAAGGAGTGCGTGAATAACTCATCATCTCCAGAGTTGGGTCCTCGTATATTGTGTGATCAATATTTAAAATTACATAGATGTTGGTTGAAACATAAAAATGATAACCCGACAGTGCTAAGAAGTCCATACTGTTCAAATGTATGTGATCAATGCGATTTGTTATTATCTGAGACATACTATCAAGGTAGATATGCTTCTGGTTGTGCTTGCACAAAGAATTCCGGCACTTATGTAAATTCGTTCTCACCCGTGTTATATGTTGACTACATAAATAAAGAAATTAGATATATGAACAATTTGTTGCTAACACCAATCAGTTGAGGTAAAAATGGGCATTGAAGACAATAAATTTCAAATTGATGATATCGCAGATACCACGACTTTCTTTGATTGGGCATCAAAGACCAACACAGAAATCATCGGAAAACTAAACAGACTTTTTGTATATGATGGGATTTCCGGTGACGGGATTAACGTCGTTGTCGGAACCACAGGTGCGACACTTGAAAGTGGCTCATCAATTTCAATTACCGCAGGTGACATGTTTGTCGAACTTAGCGGTGAAGTTGATAAGGGGATGACTTTCAACGGTGACGTTACGATTAATGGTCTTTTAACTTATGATTTTGCTAAGAGTTTTGCTGGTGTCCCTCTCATAAGTGTAAGTGTCACTGGACCAACGTTGGATCTTAATGTTGGTGATGTTGTTCGTTTTGGTGAAAATTTACCCGTTACACCAAATATTGAAGGAAGTTCAACATATGATGGTGTCACTCTTGCAAAAGCAGATTCGGCAACTTCTGCTGAAGTTTTTGGTATTGTTAGTGGTGTAACTGGTGATGCAAGTGTTGAGGTTACAATTTCGGGTGAAGTTACAATTAATAGTGATCGGGGACTTACGGTTGGGTGTGTTCACTTTTTAAGTCCTGACGTTGCCGGACGATTAACTAAAGATGAACCAACAATTCTTGGACAAGTTTCCAAACCTGTTCTTATTGCCACTGGTGCAAGTTCGGGTGTTTTGTATAATTTCCGTGGTCAGCAACTTACCGCAACGGGTGGAACGGGTGCATTCCAAGGTGACAACAACGCATTTTTCATTACAGGATTTTCTTCTGATCCAAACGGAAGAACAATCGAAAAAGGAAAAATGGTTATTTACAATGCGAATGAGGGTCGATTTGAAATTGCAAACGGAAACTCAAGCAATTCCATCGAACAACTCGTTGGCATAATCACTGAAGACTCTAGCACACTTGGCTCTGGGGTCGTAAAGGTTGTTTGTGGTGGTGTTGTTTTAAATGCAACTGAATTGGTTGGATCATTAGTTGGTCCATTGTATGTTGATAGCACAGGAAGTTTACAGTCAACGTTTGGGGGAACTGTTCCGGGGACCGGTGATCCGGTGGCAATGAGTATGTTGCTCGGCAGTGACACGGCATTAATTGTTAACTTCACAACGGGTAATGGTGGGCAAGTTTCTGGTGGCGGTGGAATTCAATTCTTTGAATCTAACTTACCTGATACTCCTCCAGCCGGTGGTTTCTTCGTTCCCTCTGCAAATCAAGCAAGACAATTCTCAAGAACCGCTAATCCGATTGTTCTTGGTGCAACCGCAGCAACAGGTGGCACAGTATATGTTAACAACAATGAATTAATTAACGGAGCGATGACAGTTTGGCAAAGAGGTGTCGGAGTTGGCTCAGCATACACTGGAACTGGTGGAACTTACTTTGCAGACAGATGGGTTCGAGTTGATGGTTCAACTGCACCAACAAAAACATACAGTCTTGAAAGAAAAGATTTTACAGAGACTCAATCTGAAGTTGAGGGTAATCCACTTTACTACTTAAGAGCGTCCCATAGTGCCACGGGTGGTATCACACTTGGTGCTGGTTCTATGGGTGGAATTCAGATTGAAAATAGAATTGAGGGGGCAGACTCTTTCCGTGGAGAAAACATGACGTTCTCGTTCTATGCAAGAACATCGGGAACTTCTGGTTCAACGTGCTCTGTTTTCTTAAAACAGAACTACGGAACGACTGGTGCAACATCAGATGAAACTGTAACACAACTTGGAACAATTCGTTTTGGTTCCGACTTCGCAAAATACATCACTGTGTTTGGTGTCCCCGCAATGACACAAGCCTCAAATACAGGGGATTCATTCTTCTCCGTTGGATTAGATCAATTACCATACGGTGTTTCCATTGATGTAGCACAAGCAAAACTTGAAAGAGGAAATGCTGCTACTCCGGTTGAACCCAGAAACATTGATGAGGAATATGAACTTTGTGCAAGATACTATCAAAGAAGTTATGCACCAGATATCTCTACTCGAACAGCGACTTTTGCTTCTGGTATTCCAGATCCAACGTCAGTAAACTTTACTGCAATTAAACCCGACGCTGACTATTATTATAGATTCCATACTCGAATGAGAGATACTCCAAGCACGACAATGTATTCTCCATTAGATGGTGCAACTGGAACTGCATATAATAGAACCGCAGGAAAGAACATGGAAAAAACTTCTGGTTCGGTTGGACTTAACGCTGCCATTAGATCGGCACCGGCAGGTAAAACAACAATTGATATTCCTTTAGCAACAAAAGATGGTTTGTATTTTACAGCATTATCTGGCTTTGTTGATAACGATAACATATCCGTTCATTACATCGCTGATGCAGACATCAATATAGATATAGATTGAGGTAAATATGTCTTGTTCTTCTAGTTCTAATATTGTTTCAACAAATATGTCCGTCGATATTCGTCGGATTGGCTCTAAAATTCTCGCTATTATTCCCCTTACACCCGCTGATGGTTCATATACAACAGAGTCTGGAATAACTGGTGGTGATGTTATTCGATACGATGTTTCAGATGAAAGTGCAAAAAAATATGTAAAATCACAAGCGAACGCACTGAATAAAGCCGAGGTTATTGGTGTTGTAGAATCAGTTAGCGACAGTTCAATGTCGGTTGTTATTTTTGGACAAATTCAGTTCCCTGCTGAAAAATTTGTGGACGAGGGAACTCCCGAAGGTGCATCTGGTGGTAACGATATTTACTTCTTAAGCCCAACTACTGCTGGTGCCGTCACAAGTTTGGCTCCGTCCGAACCAACACAAGTTGTGAAGCCTATTCTTCAAAGAGCGGATGATGGTGTTAATAATGCGATTGTTTTAAATTATATCGGATATGTTATTGGTGGTGAAATTATTGCTGACGATCCCGAAGAAATTTTAACTTCAATCATAGAGTTTGTTGATGTTGGACAAACACTTCCCGGCAACGTTATCAAAGTCAGTGATAACTCAAAAACTTTAAATGTTTCAGACTATCCCGACTTGTATACAAAGATTGGTAAGAAATTTGGATATACTGAAAAGATAACATTTGACAGTGACAGCACCATACCTTCAACTTTCGTTGGAAAAAGGTTAACGCAAAAGACAGGAACCACAACTTCATATAACTCTAGAGTTAGTTCCGTTGACACGGTGACAAATTCTGTTTTGGTTTCTAGAGGATTTTCGGCAGAACAAGTTGACACCACAAAAAATATTTTAGTGGACAATATTGAATACACTCCATCAACAACAGAAATAACTCAGTTTAATCTTCCAAAAATAACAAGAAGTAACTCAACACAAATAACAGTTGACGGTTCCTCAACCACTGCCAAAATTTCATTGGCCATGGTTGTTAAATCGGATAGAGGTGTGAACATTCCGGGAACTGTCTCTGTTGATAACTTAACAGTCAATAAAAAATTGACAACCTCCACCAACTCTGCCAGCACATTGACCGATATTAACAATACGGTGAATACGCACGAAACGGATATTGCTAATATAAAAACTAAACTTGGATTGTCATAATGGCTTTAGTTTATGGTAGCAGTCACTTTTCAAGAGTAGGGACAGGAGGCACAGGTCCAACCGGACCAACTGGTGCAACAGGTCCAACCGGTCCAACAGGAAACACTGGTCCCACTGGTGCCTCCGGTCCGACAGGTGAGCAATTTTTTGGAATGACTGGAACTTTAATTCCAGATTCAGACACCACAACAATACCATATTATTTATTGATAAAGGACCTTGATGGAGTAACATCCATTCAAGGAATTTCCGCTCAATATGATTTAACAGCGAGAAGTGCGAGTGTTCCGACTGCAAGAATTTTAGGCAACACAGGAAACCTAACAACTGTTGTCGATTTTGAAAACAAAGGATCGGGGTTCACACTCGCAGGAAATACTGGTATTTTTGGTGCCTCTGATGATTTAACACACTTTCTAACTTTTAGACAATTGGGTGTTTCTGGTGATTTTCTTTCAATAGGATTGGACGGAACAGATCCAAGTGGAACTTTCATAAACATAAATTATGATTTGATTGGAAGTGGAGTTTTTGGAGCGACCGCAAATATAAATCAACTGCTGGGTATAAATGCGGAGAATGATGGACTAACTGGTATAACCGGAAGTGCGACCGCAATCGAAAAAAGTTACGGTCACAGAATAAACGATCTTCAAGTTAGATCATATAGAGAGCCAATCGTTCGTTTAACAAATGGTGATGGTCTCTCTACTTCTACAATTGAGGACGTAAGCGGCATCACTGCTGAGATTGATTGGTCAAGAGGAAGTAGTTTCCTTATAAATGTTTCTGACGTTGGACTCACTCCAAAAGTAACCCCATTAACCGTCAATATCAAAGAAGCACCTGCCGATTACAGTGCATCATTTTTCCTTATTGTTGATGGTGCAACGGGGACAAGTCCATCCACACCTCGATTTACAAGTTCAAGTGAAATCAAATTCCCTCTAAGAACAACACCATGTTTCAGTGGAACCAGAGACGTTTATACTTTCATATCATATCAAGGTAGTTGGTATGGTAATTTAGTTTATTGGGATGGATCAAACGATCTTATTGACTATGATGTGGCACATCGTTGTAATTTTATTCCCCCACACACAGGTCTCGGTGGTGATGGATCAACGGGTGCTTGTTGTTTAGGTGATGGTAATTCTATAATCACAACGTCAGATCGTTGTCCTGGCTTCTTTATATCAAGACAGGTTGCAGCCTACTATGGTGTTGGTCCTGAAAATATTACCTCGGTTTGCGGTAATGCTTTGGGTGGAGTAACTCCGGACGCTGTTGGACCATGTTGTATATTCAACGTTAACGATACAGAAATTCTTTGTCAAAACAATCAAAGTCCTGATCAGTGTTTAAGTTTGGCTTCCAATACAGGGACATTTGCTAACTTTACAAACTTTAGAGATTTCATTCCCGGCTGCAATGATATTGATGCGTGTAATTGTGTGAATTGTGCGGATAGTATTTTTGGTATTGGTGCGTGTTGTGATGGTAATGGAAACTGCGAGGAAACCGATGAATTCACATGTGAACAAAAAAATGGTTTCTTTAGAGGTGCAGGATCCATATGTGATCTTGATGGAACGAATCTTTGTTTAGGTGGAACTGGTGCATGTTGTTATGAAACTACTTGCACAGATGGTGTTACAGGAACATATTGTGTTGAGTTGGGTGGGAGATATGCCGGACAAGGATCGTATTGTGGTGATACGATTTGTCGTGTAACAAAAGATCCTGAAGGATTATATTCATTTTTTGAAAACCCAAATGTTACACCACAATTAGAGCCGGGTGAAGAGTATGGTGGTGGAATTGTTGTTGGTATATTCAGTCCGTATGGATCTCTTTGTTTAGGAAATAAAGGACATGGTGTAAGAACGGATGATGTTATCGCCGGTTCTTTCTCCGATTTAAGAAGTGATGGAACGACACAAAGTGTTGAGATTCCCAGTGAATTGATAAACGTAACAAATAACGCTAAGTTTTACAGATCGCAATATGATTATCACGGTTATGGGTTTGATGATAAAAAAGATAAATCATATTTCTCTGGTTTAGTTTATCCAAATGATCTTGCAGGTGAATTCAAAGAAGATTCTTGGTATGTGATTTTATCGCTGGAAGACGTAAGCATTGATAACACGACAGATTTTGAATGGGGATTAACTGGAGCAAACTATGGAGTGATAACAAATCATGGATCGAGTGATCTTGACAGTGTGGATGACACCGGAGAAAGATCACAAAGATACTTAGATGTGGACATGGTTGAAACTTTTGATGGATTTAATAATCCAGTTGGAACACCTGCGATTCATGGTGGTGAATATGGTGGATATTTTAGACCAGTGCTTTCAACAAAGGATGGATTCTGGAGAGAAACCTACTCGGAATCGGAGGACTCTGATTATTGGGGTCTTCCAATGACACCACAAAACATCAGAAGAAATTCCGTAACAACATGGGATTCTGCTCGAAGTAGTGGTGGTAAGTCTTTAGAAAAATTATTCTCAAAAGCAAACACCAGTTCAAACTATAGCGGAAGAGGTGCGAATTCAAAACTGGGATCTGATTACAACGGACTTTGGCATAGAAACTGGGGTCTTTACAATACCGTTAGAATGGCACATGCCATGTCAAACTCTAATTATTCGTGCGGAGAGGACGGTAATAGATGTTTGGGTGTGTATGATTACATTTCACCAGATGGAAAAAATACTTTCTTGTGTGGGAGTTTTGCTGGAACTAACTTGTGTTCTTGTGACAATGGTTTAACTTCTTCGTTACAAACATATGGTTGTGGAATGACAAACGCAGAGACAAATACGTTTGCTCTTTCCTCTTGGTTTGCATCCGGCAATAACCATAATCTTGTTAACGGATATGACCTTGCTGACATGACAGAACAAACTAATGTGAAATCAATACTGAGTGAATATAATAGACAGTATTATCTTGGAAAATATTGGTATGGTTCAACCACCACAACAGAGATGAAAAATTATGCCGTTCCTGCTTTGAGAGCATTTCACGATGACAAAGATTTCTCAGTTATAAACGGAGAAAATCAACCATGCCCAAGCACCTATTGTGGAGGTGAGACAAGTAATTACATTTATCCGAACCCACCATTCATGTCTCCGTGGTATTTGCCAAGTGTTGATGAGATGGCTTGGATTTCTAAAATGATCGTTTTGAATAATTTAAATGAAAAAATTCTAAACAAAAATGGAACAGCACTCGAAGGACACTACTGGACATCAACTGGTGCATTTGATTTTAATCAATTAACAGATTATACTGGTGCCAATTCTGAAATAGAGGGACAAAGAAATCACTATGCTGACGGTGAAGGTCTTTTATATTCTGGCATAACTGGATCAGAAATAACTTTCCAAAAATCGGCAAAGTATGTTGGGCTAACATTAGGAATTACTGCGAGTGATGAAACCACCAACGAGTTTCTTGCTGGTTACAGATTTACAAATGCTAAACTAAGTGCTGCTGGAATAACAGGACAAATGAGTAGAGCATGGGTTCAATATATTCCAGATAATCCAGACCCAAGCATTTCTGGTTATGGTTTTAAATCCAAAAAGTTCTTAAAAAATGACACCGCTAAAGTAAGAGCAATTCGTTTGATGCGAGTTGATGGTAGGTATCCATCTGCTGGTTATGATATATCTAACATTAATTCTGCTGGTTCCTACATTGATTCAAATGCCCGAATTTGGTATATGCCATATCTTAGAGTTAATGGATATGAAGGTGTAAACCGCTATCACTTTAAGTATGCGATTGATCCAAATAACCCAGTTGATAAAAATATTTTTGATCGTGACTTTATTCATAGAGATTATCTTTCCGCAGAGGCAGGAGATCCAGAACAGGGACTAACAAATCGCACTGGTGATTTATATGGATCGTGTGAGTTAAGATCGGGTAACTGTATTTTAACAAAACGATACGAGTGTTTAAATTATTATGGAGGTAGTTTTGGTGGAGAGGGAAGTAGATGTTACTCTGCTCCTGTTAATCATTATGCCAGACCAATTGAAAAATCTGGTCTTGAATATTTGCAAGAATATTATAAAGGAAGAAGAGAATCTGGAAGGAATTATGAGAGTGAGATGAATATAAATACACGGAGAACATCTACAAGAAGTTCATCCATGCGTTCGTCAAGTCCTCCTCCTTCTCCTCCTAGTTCTGGATCCTCTTATGGGTATTAAGGAATAATATGTCAAGTTTCATTAATTATGGTAGCAGCAGCATAAGATCGACGAACGCACTCCCCGCTGGAGCGACTGGCAATACAGGACCAACGGGAGCAACAGGCCCAACTGGACCGACTGGACCGACTGGACCGACTGGAAATACTGGGGCACAAATTACGGGTGCCTCTGTGGGACCCGCTGGTGTTACCTTTACCTTTTCCACGGACGGATTAACCGCTAGATTTGAAATTACCGGTCCAGTTGGAACCGGATCTGATGCACAGGGCATTGAATTTGTAAACAGAAATCCAGTTTTAGGAGTTTCTCAGGTTCCGATTTGGCAATCAACAAACGGATTGACTGGTTATTTTTACACACTTAATTTTTCTGGAAATGGTTCCATCACATCTGATGGTGGAATGATAACTTTAACTGGTGTTACTTTAGAGGATGGAGAGGGTCTTTTAGGTAAGACTGGTGAACTCCTTTTCATGGGAAATACTGGAGGTTCTGGTGAGGGTCTTAAAGGAACTTTATATGATCCAAAAGGCAATCTCTTTGCAAATGTTTCCACGTTAAAAGAAAGTATAGCAAGTCTTGGTGGTGGTTATGTTGATAACTTTAACGAACCAACAACAGTCGTTGAAAAAAATTATATTCGTAATTTAACGAGTGAAACTTATCCAACCACAAGTGCAACTGGTGGTAAGTCGTTTCATACGTTTGGAACTTACGGTGAATTTATTACACCAACTTTAAACTTGGGTAACTCTGGAGCGTCGGATCGAGTCATTGAGTTTAGAGATATTAAATCACCAAAGGCAGATCCAACAACGGGAGCAGGATTTACAGGTTCATCATATGACTTTGGTTCTTGTTGTTATTGCACAAGTTCTGGTGACGACTATGGTAACTCTTGTATTGACTATGTAACCAAAAACTATTGCGACACAATCGGTGGTAATTTTGAATCAGAGACAACCTGTTTAAATAGATCCGAGGGCCCAAACTGCTCATATGAGGGAACTTGTTGCATTAACGGCAAGGCACTTTCATCTAACAGTCAGACCTGTGATTTGTATGGTGGTGTGTTCTTTGGTGGTAAAATACCAGCAGAGGTTGTTTGTCCCGACAGATGTGCCGGACCTGGAGCGTGTTGTGTTGGCTCCGTTTGCGTTGAAGCAGATCCCACTCAGTGTGCTTTACTCGAAGGTGAATTCTTCCCCAACACAAACTGTAATGAAATCAATTGTTGTTTGCAAAGTTTGTATCGTGGTGCTTGTTGCTTTGAGTCCACCTGTGAGGATAATTTCACACCATATGATTGTAATGCAAATGGTGGGGTTTTCCAAGGGAACAATTCTAACTGTAATGAGGTAGAGTGTTGTGCATCTGGAGATGATGGCTCTGGTGGCGGTGGTGATCCTTGTTGTTTAATCGCACCAGAATCACAATGTTGTGAGGAATCGTGTCAAAGTCAATCTTCTAACACAACACAACAAGCCTTATGTTGCCAGTATTATCCAAATAGCCCCGGATGTATTGTTGAGCCACCAATTAACGGAGAAACTTCACCACCACCCCCACCCGGCGGTGGAGGAGGAGGAGGGGGTGGAAGCATCCCCGACTGGATGGTTTGTTGCATTGAAGGACCAAATGCAGAGGCATGTGGAACCGCACCATGTCCATTTACCACTTGCCAACAAGAAACTGGTGGAGGTGATTGTGGTTGCCCCGGCTCTCAAATGACAATTTGTTGTCAGGGTGACGTTTGGACGATCGACGATGGATCGGGAACTTGGTCACCAGATGGTCTTTTCAATACACCACCATGTGGTGCAGAAAACATACCATCTTGTGTGAACGTTACTGTTGGAGAAAATGCAACTGCAAATTTAGAAACTTTCTTTGCAAATTGTCAATCACGAAATGGTAGCGGCGAGGGTGATGGTTCTGGGTGTTTCACAGTGTGTGGAGAGGGTGGAGATGATCCATCTTGTAATACAGACTCCTGCGCTGGATCTTGTGCAAACCACCCTAATTGTCAAAACCAACAAGGATTTATCGAACAACAAATGGCTGGACAAACCACATTTATTTACTCAGACATACTTTCTCGATACCTTGGACCTGGATTTGATCGTCCAGAATTTTTGCCTCGAAACATTGAAAAGGCAAGATGTGCCGTCGAGGTTGATCCGACCGAATACCTTCAGCCCGGAGACGAGTTTGAGGGTGGTATTTTCTTAGGAATTGTCGGTGAACCCAACGACAACGGAAGCATCATCGCTGCTGGTGAAAATCCATATTGTTTAATCTATGGATATCAAAACAATAACAAGTGTCCTCTGTGTAAAGTTTCGGCATCGAGAAGAAAAGAAAAATTTGTTATTCATGCGGGTGTAAATGAATCCGAAAAAGCCGAAGGTCCTTGTTACTGTGACAGCGTTATGCCATATAGTTATATTCCACAGGATCAAATCCGTAATCCAGATTCTTATCCAAGACTTCCACACACACCATACTTATTTAACTTACACGAAACACCGATCAAACGGGAAAGTGCGTCTCTTAATAACTATGAGTTTATTCAAAGATACTATGCGATTGCAGAAAAGTATTATGGTGTGAGAGAGATCAATCGTAAATGGGCTTTGGTTATTGCGCCAGAGGATCTTTCATATGGAACTGGTGAGGACGAATATAAACTTTCTTGGGGCATTCGTCAGAGTGCGTATGATGCAGAAATATTAGATCCAGTAGAGAATGGAATCTATATGGGTTCACCATTCTTTGATGGATTAATTGGAACACGAATGTTTGACAGAACAAGTCAAACTTGGATGCCTTGGTTCTTGGACGAAGGTGAGGGTGTCGATGAACACGCTTATCTTAGATGGGTTCATGCGAATGAAAACTTCTGGGCAAGTGACGTTGACACCAACGCTCTCACGACCAGCGAAACATACTTCAAAGAACAATACACAATTCTTTGGGACAACGATAACAAAGAAAATTCCATTATGAGACTTATTTCTGATTGGAATGACGAAGGAAAATATGGTCATCAAGACTGGTATATTCCAAGTCTCATTGAGTTGATGTATATCTATGGAAGTAGAAACATGATCAATGCTGCGTTGTTGCGAGAAGGATTTGAACCTCTTGCTCAGCCGAAATATTGGTCCTCAACATCTGGTGGTCGATACAAAGCACCAACACCAACAAACTGTAATCCAAATAATATTTTTGAACCTGTCGATGCACCTGATTATTCGTTGGATGATACTGGACATAAACAAGCACCACACGCACACAGAGCGTTCTTCCAAGACTTCACAACAGGATTTATTGATAGTCAATTGAGAGTCGAGGACTTCGCAACGGCAAGACCAGTTAGAAGAATACCTTTATTCAACACGACTCAAGAATGTGAGGAGGAGAATCATTTAGCGAGATACATAAATGTGGATAACGGCGATTGTCGTAACTGTTTCACATGTAATTGTCCGGAGTTATTTTAATGCCTATAGTTTATGGTAGCAGTTCGATTGGTGCATTTACTGGAACCGGCCCAACAGGATCAACAGGACCGACAGGTCCAACAGGATCAACGGGACCAACAGGACCGACTGGACCAACCGGGCCACGAGGCTATTCCGGTGACATGATCGTTGAAGTTAGAAGAAGATTCCCCGGCGGAACTTTTGGTGAAGTAGGAGTTACTGGAGCAGAGTTCGTTCTTGACTTCATTTCGATAACACCCTTTGGTGAAGAAAAAATCATAAATCAAGAGTTAGGAATACACACCTACTTCAAAGGTCCAACAGGTAACGCTGGATCTGGTGGTGTTGAAAACCTTGGACCCGGTGTAACTTTTGCTAACATAAGTGGTCTTACATTTGCCATCTCTAGCATCACTGGAGATGGTAGTTTAGTCGCAAAAATGGTTGACGATTCAACGGTCATATTTGAATCAATATATCATGGACAAGTATTTAAAGGATCTACCTCTGGCATTACAAGCGACACTCTGGCTTACTTATTAGATCCAAGTTCGATATCAAGTGCAGGAATAAAAATAAATCGTGATGCGACAACTGGTGAAGATATTCTTGAGTTCACCGAAAGAAATCCAGACTTAGGTGTTCCTCCTCAAATTTTAACAGGAACATCATCTAAAGGAATATCAGCAGGATTTTCTCGATATGTCGGTCACAGTTCGCAAAGTAATCTTACTGGTCTAACGGGATACTACAATAATTCAGGGCCTTTCATTTATGGACCCGTTGATGAAGGTTCCGAAATTTCTGGTGCCACTCAAGGCATTACTTTGGATCTTTCTCGAACAGACATTCTTAAAATTCAAACTCCGGCTGGGTTTGGAGGTATAACGGCAGGTCCATTAACCACAGATGAAGCAGTAACTAAAACGCTGATCGTTGAGGGTGGAATTATTTGGGAGTTCCCTTCAAATATTTACTTTGAAACAGATGAAAATGTTTTCTCTTGTGGAACGGATGTTCTTAGTATCACCACACACGACGCTGGTGAAACATGGTGGGCAACATTTACGACAAGAGGTTACGATGTTTATTCTTGTCGTGGTGGTGGATCAACTCCGGGATCTTGCTGTTTTCAAGATGTAGAAAGCAACACTTTCTTATGTGAGGACTACTCTACATTTGATGAATGTCAAGAGCGAAACGGGACGTTCAACTCCATGCAAGCGTGTGATGATGCTTGTGGTGTCTCCGGTGGTGTTTGTTGTTCGGACGGCTCATGTAACGGTAACGTCTCGGCATTGACTTGTTCTAGCATCGGAGGAACTTACTTTACAGAAGTCTTGTGTGAAACAAACAGTGTTACCAATAAAAACGGTGAAACTATTTCCTACAACCCCGAAGGACCCAACTGGGCAGATCCTATCGAGGATGGTCGATTCTGTTATGATTTCTGTCAAGATCCGGTTGCATGTTGTTTAGACGGTGTTTGTATTGGTGATAACATCACAAGAATTCAATGTGAGTTTTACTACGGTGGAGTTTCATACCCAAATGAAACTTGTTCAAATGGAGACATTGATAATCCCGACATAACTTGCTGCGACATTTTTGAGCGTGTTGGTGCTTGTTGTATCCCAACAGATCCAGCATCTGGTGGAAACCCACTCACTCGTGGACTCGGTGCTGACGTTGCTTGTGGTAATTCCGTCAATAGAATAGGTAAAGCAATTATGATACGTCAATTTGGCAACCCAATTGCCCAGTTGACTCCGTGCTTTAGTCCGTCCACATTGGATAGTTTGATAGAACTTACCTTATCAACAACAACAGAACGACTGATCAGTGATTGTGTTGGTAATCTGAATTTTTCTGTAGAAAATTATGATTCTCAGACCGCACTGGTCAATGTTTGTGGAGATATTGATCTGGGATCCATTGGTTGCGATACCACTGCTTGTGCTGGTGATTCTGATTGTCCGAGTTTTAATTGTGCATCTTTACCCGGCGGTGGTGGTGACGGTGATGGTGGTGACGGTGATGGTGGTGGTGATCCCGACGGCGGTGGTGGATCTCCCCCACCCGGACCTGGTGGCGATGAAATACTCGGTGTATGTGAAGAGTTAACATATCTTGAGTGCGTGGCACGAAATGGTATTTTCCAAGGACCGGGAACAGACTGTGAGGGTGTAGATTGTTGCTTTGACGTTGCTGGATCGTGCTGTCGAGCGATTTCTAAAGAGGTGAATGGTTATCACTTTATTGAAAGAGAATGTGAACGAGTCGCAAACTCTAGTGAATGTGACGGTGTTTGCGACACATATCATGCACAACAAACTTGTTATGACGATCCTTGTGATCACAAAGATTACTATGGAATTGGTTACGGCATTAATCCCACACTCGGTTTCAGTGATATTCGAGAGATAAGTCATCACAGATCATATCTTTCTGGAATCGGAGCCGAAGGTTGGGGATACGCTTGGATTGACTGGAACACAGTTTGTAGTGCAGTTGGAGTAAATGTTGCGGACTCGAATTGCGTCACAACAGATCAAATTTGTTGTCCTCCTCAATCGGATAACGATGTTAATAAACTCATTGCCCTATACAATGAAAGTATTTCTGGTCAAACTGAACTCCCAGCAAACCCATTCGTTGCCGAAGGAAATATTCGATTTAAGAGCGACGACGGTTACAGTTTTGTTTACCCGTCATCCCTCGACCCCGATATTGTTGAACAAAAAACTTTGAATGATGTTGTGGTGCAGGGATCTGGTCTTATTGATAATGATAAATTCTATCACTTTGTGTATCCATACGGTTCGGTTGGCAACGGTGCTTTTTATACCAACTTGTTTAGCAAGATGCCACAATTCGGAACGTGTTGTGATGACTTTGAATGCACAGAGTCCACTGAGGAGTGGTGTCAATGTGTGAAGCCTGGTGCTGAATATACACCGGGCGAAACATGTGCAGGAGACGGTGCTGATGGAAATCCCGGCGCAACAAGTTTCCTTCTTGGAAATGTATGTGAAGCACCACCACCAGAGGGATCGTGCTGTTACTTTGACGCAGGTATTGGTGATAACACTTGCACAGAACCACTTACATCCGAAGAATGTGCAGCATTAAATGGATCATTTAGTTGGAAGGCATGTAATCAAAGAACCGGAGAGGAAGCGTGTGAGCCTGCTGTTGGTTCTTGCTGTGTCGGTGGAAATTGTTTCCCAGCAAATCAAGAAACATGCGATTTAGCAGGAGGAGTGTTTGATTTTGCAAGTTGCACCGACAGAGGTGATGCGAACATTCCTCCATGCACATTACCACTTGGATCATGTTGTTATGGTGGTGATACTGATGGCAGCGGTAAACCAAGATGGTGTGAGGAGATGGTTCCATCAAACGCATGTCGTGCCGACCAAGGATACGTTTTTGCCGAGTATGTAGATCAAGTAACCCCAGCAAACACTGGCTCTCCATCTGATCAAGATGACTCAAATTGTAGAAACAGAGGAGATAGTGATGGTCCTCCATGTGACTCACAAATTGGTTCATGCTGTCAGGGTGAATCTCATTCCAATGATGATTATGGTGGTGCTTGGTGTAAAGACGGTGTTCGTGAAGATGAATGTGTAGATTTAACTGGAAACGGCATTGCCTCTTGGAGCATCTTAAACTGCGGAAAACGTGCGAATGGAATTGAAGAGGAGTGTGATTTCCCGTTCGGATCTTGTTGTTATAATCAAAGCGGAAATGAAAACTCTCCAAACTTTACATGCGAAGAGGGAGTTCAGCAAGACGATTGTGAAAGTAGACTTGGTGGTCTCTATGAAGGAGAAATTGTTGGACCAACGTTCCTCGCATACGCAACACAACCAGAGGATTCCGAATACAATATAGAAACAGATCCAAACAACTGTGCGAATCGGGGGACACTCGGAGATCAAAACTCACCTCCTTGTGACAATCCACCGACAGTCGGAGGAAAATACTGTGCCCTCACATACGATTCATCTTTGATCGACATTCTTCAAAAGTGGGTTACGTTCATTGAACGTTACAAAGATATCAATCATCAACTTTGTTTCGACCCACCTGTCCCATGTTACGAAGTTGATTTTGGAGATGCGACTGAAGGATGCCTTTGTGGTCAATACAATCTCAAACCCAATCCCTCATCAGAAGACGTTCCTCCTTTCGGCAACAACTGTTATGGTTATCAACTTATAAATCCACTTACATCAGATTACAATTCACTTCTTGGTGGTTTAGAACCAACTGGTAAATGTTGTTCTATGCGAGGCGCTGGTCCCCAGATTGGAACAATTGTTGATTGTTTTGACAACATTCCAGTATCTTTTTGTAACGCAAATCTTAATGGCTCTGATTTTTACTATAGATTTTTCTGTCAAGTAAATTGTGATGATCAAACTGATTGTGTTGATCAAGACGATACAACTTACTACATGTGTGACAAAGTTAATAATGACGGAACATATGAGAGTTACGCTGACGCTGGGGATGATTGCAGTGAATTAATAACCCCCGAAAATTCAGAAGGGTGTGTAGCAAATTTATATGACGGAGTGGGACAACGACCATCTAGTAGTGGTGGTCCTCCCGGTCCTCCTCCCGGCGGACCCGGTGGACCTGATTGTGACTATGAGGTAAATGATGAGTGTCCATATCCAAGTATTAACTGTTGCAATCCAGAATTATGTCCTCAGCCCGGAGATCCAAGTTATCCATTAACATGTGAAACATATGGTTGGTGTTCTGATCTTGGGCCAATGAACGTCCCTGAACAAAATTGTTTGTATCCAAGTCACCTTCCATGTGATGGTAATGGCGGCAACACCAAATACTGTGCGAGACTTTCAAACATGGGTGAAGCGAGCAACACGTTTAATACATGTATTGATGTTAATCCAGACACAAATCCGAGTGCCTCAACACCAGTAAACAACGAAACATTCACAGTTTATCAAACAGGTGGAAATGGTATCGAAGATGGTGACGTTCCGGGAATTTATGTTGGAACTCTTTTCAGAAAAGACGGACTTTGGGGAACTAAAGTTTATTCATCACCAGATGGAACAATTGATTTAGAACTTACCAGAAATAATCATGACGGTCCAAAAGACACCAAGTTTGGACGAAAGGGTGTTATTCTCCGAGCAAAAACAAGAATTAGAGACAGAGCGGATATCTTTAATCATCCAGAAAATCCTTGTAATGGTGAAGCCGATTGTGTTTACGCTCCTTTTGATTCATGTGAACCCGCAAAAACATTGTTCGATCACGATGACTATACATTTGTTGCATGGTCATCACCACAACAAATTGGGTTTGAAGTATCCGATACTTCCCTCTGTGATTGTATTTTCAATTCACTTGACGGACATCCGATGGAATGGGATATCACAACATCAGATGCCAATAGACACAGAAAATATGCTGGGTTTGATGGTGGACTTAGTTATTCTGGTAAAATAATCAGCGGATATCGTTACAGTTCTTTCGATGGAACAAACGGTGACGCACAAGCATACAAACGATATACCACCGGAGATGATTTGTATAGTCATGGTTTTTCGGAGGGTGATCAAACAGATTGGAGATGGAATCCAAACGCTGAAAAATGGGCAATTGAAATGAGATCCGGTGATCTTGACGCACCCGGAGCCGACATTAACATGAACGGCTATGCAGGAAGAATTCAAACTCAATCAAGACTTGACAGTTTCGCAGCGGGTGGGGTGAAAGAATTTTTACCTTTGGGGACGTTCATTGGTGGTCAGGGTTTGTTTGGAACCATTCCAAACGCACTTGAAAATTTTGGTTACTCTTTAAACAGAATTAATGAGTCACCCAACAACACCGAACTTCAGTCCATCTATAATAAGTTTTATAAGAAACCAACAACATATACTGTGGGTGAAGATGTAAACAACAACGGATTCTGTGTTTCAGGTGTTCAAGAACTTTACACAGGTTTAGGTCCAAGCACATCATTTTTAAAAACCACTCTCGGACAAATTGGAGGATATCAAACGAAGTTAGCGAACAATGGTGAGTATCAAGTTGTTCACACTTGTGCAGGAGAAGCGGTAAACTTACAAGCAACATCCAACATAGGTTATGTTGAAGGATACAATCTTCAATTTGATGTGATCGAGGGTCAGTGTGACGGTTTGAATTGTAATGATGTTCCCTTGGAAGGTCAATCATACTTAGACTGTGCTGTTCACACGAATAATTTGTTTGCAGTAGAGGGTTTCGCAGATTTCCTTCCGGACGAAAATGGTAGATATAAAGGAGTTTGTCCCACCACGAGTTGCAATGCTGGTTATGCCGAATCAACTTTACCATTAGGTTTTGGTGGTGGTGTTGGTGGATTTAATCCTGTTATTCCAAGAAGCAACGCATACGGTGATTATGTTTCGTCTACATACTTTAAGGATAACTTCGATGAAAGCAGCAACTTTGTTCCTGATCAAGTTTTCATCGGATATTATTTGACGAGAAAGATTGTTGATGGAGAATGTGTCATGATGCTTTGTCCAACGAAACCCGGAACTGACAATTATTGTAGAGCCTTGCCAGATTGTAATTTATGAGTCAAGTAAGAGGAAGAATAAAAACAGTTGTAAAGTATAACGATCAACTGAATACAGTTGGAACGTGTTGTGGCTCAGACGGAACAAAAACAGAAAAAAGTTTTTCACAATGTTCTGCTGAGGGGGGACGTTGGGTTCCTGTTCTTCCCATCGAAGATGTTGAATGTCCCAATGTGAGTGATAGAGGTTGTTGTTGTTCCTGTGCTTACACAACAAAAAACACGGGAACTCCAGATGATTGGACTCACCCAGATCACAGAGAAGATTTAGTTTTCCGAAAACGAGGATCACCTGACGGACTGAGAGATAATATTTCTCGATGTGAATGCTCTTACTATGAGGGTAATTGGAACGAGGGAGAGTGTCCGTCATCTGAACAAGAAATTCGTGATTTCTGCTATCTCGATCCAGACGTTGGAGTTGAGGGAAGAGATGATGTTCGATGGCCTTTTGCCTGTTGTCACTGTGAATATGACGCAAACAATGAAGTTTATCGAGAGTGTTCCAGTGTTTGTTTGTCGAGAGATTGTGCTGCTCTTGGTGAGGGGTTTGAGGGAACTGGTTTCAACTGCATCCCAGAATTTGATCCATTCAAAATTTGTGATTATGAATTTAACGGACAACCAAAAGAATGTCCCGAAGTAGAAGATGCGGTATTTGGTTGCACAAATCCAGCATGTGATAACTACAATCCAGACGCTGATTACGATGATGGGAGTTGTAGTGGTTGTGATGATGGTGGTGACGGTGGATCAGAAGAGCCAACGGGTGCATGTTGTCAGGGAACAAACTGCACAGACGATATAACTGCGGCACAATGTGCTTCTCTTGGTGGTGTTTGGCAAGGTGAAAATGTAAGTTGTATTTCCGATCCATGTAACTCCAGTCCTCCCGGCCCACCACCACCCGGTCCTCCACCTCCTCCACCTCCTCCTCCTCCACCACCTCCACCACCTCCTCCACCTCCACCGGATGCAATTTGTCAAGGTAATGGTTCAACGTATACTATTCCGGTTGATGTGAGTGGTCTTGGTTGGGTTGATGAAAATAATCAACCTGTTAATGAAGTTTATCGTCCAACTGATAACGACGGCTCAGTGACAGATGAAGGACCAGAAGTTTATCAAAACTATACAACCGTAAGCACATGGGGTGATGGACCTTGGTGGTCTGATTTTCAGGATGGATGTAGTTCCTTTGGTTGCGGTCGTTATTGTGACTTCGATCCTACTTGGGGGGGAGTTGGATCCCATTGGTCGCAGGCTCATGGTTTTCATGATGCGAAGAGAACTTTAGGATTAGATTCGGCACTGGAATGTAGAAGAATATGCAACGATGGTCCGGATGAATCGGGTGCTGATTCACTTAAACAAAGAGAATGGGATCTCGCTACTAAAAAATTATCACTACCGAGCACTTTTTATCAAACACTTTTTGATAATCAAGGACAAACCGGAGACATTATTGAAAATAATGAAACAACGGGAGTTCAAGGAGTTCGATGGGGGTGTAAAAGAAAGTATCAACATCCATATAGATGCAATCAACAAGGATTTGATCCATACATCGCCGCAGCATATGTAAATGAATTTCGAGATGTAATACCAGATCAGGATGATGATGGTAATCCAGTGCCTCCCTACACACCACCAAGCGAAACACTAGATGCTTATCTAGATCCCGGAACCGTTGACGTTGTTAAAACATTTTGGGATGAGTATTTTTCCGAAGGTTTTCGTGTTGGGCTTGCCATAACATATGATCAAGCAGTAAGTGGGAATTTTTTTGGTTATATTCAAATACTACAGGGTCCTCAACCTGATCCTAACACTTATGATCCATTCAATCTCCCAGGCCCGGACTCTGCGGATTCCACGATAATTTATGAAAATGAATTGGTAAAACAATTTGATTTTGATGTCATTGACGCTAACTTAAATTTTGAGCCGGACGACTCTGTTAATGAATTTAGATCAGATGTTAATACTTTTATGAAAGACTCATCCAGATCAGATTGTAACAATACTTTAACCGGAGAACTACCAGAGTATCTGACTTGGTTTGATCAAATTTGTGATGAGGGATCGAATGTAAACCCATTCGCACGATTCAATACCACGAATGCTCAAAAACTACCAGTTGTTGATCCACCCGGCGGTGAAGTCATACCAAAAACTAAACGATGTTTTGATGTTTGCATGGAGTCAGATGCTCCAATTCATTTGAGAAAATATGATCGAATAAATACACAGGGTGCGTGGAGCAAAATCTCGTTTTGGTGGAGACAGTGGTTTGGTGGTATTGGTGATATAAACGATTGCAATAACCCATTTTTAGATCCTAGTGATCCCACCGATACACCCGACGTAAACGTTTATGCAAGAAGTTATGATCAAGCAAAAACAATATGTGAGAATCTTAACATTGGAGCGATTAACGGACAGCCCGAATGGCCACCACAAAAAGTAACAGATTTTTATTATACTTCGGGGATGGGTTATGCTTTTGGTTGGAATCAGTGTTTAATTAAATCAATACTTTGTGACTATTCTCCCGACAAATATCCCTGCATATATGAGTATCTTCGCAACAGACTTGGAAGATTTAGCCTTATTTCAGTGCCAACAGCATCACTTATGGCAGATGCAGCGTCCCCCTATGTATATACACCGTGGGATGAAGGAATTTATTTTCCTTCCTATTGGGCAATTGGGAATGTAGGTAAATTTTTGAAAGATGATCCAGCCCTTTGTGATCTTGAAAATGGTTCTGAAACGGAACAAAGACTAAACTGTGTCGTCAAAAACGGATTATCCGGGTATAATTGCGACGGACAGTTTGGTTATCGTTTCTATGGTCAACCCAGTGGATATTCATATACGGATGGACCGAGGGGAGCGTGTCTTACGGATCTTGGTGGGTCTGTGTCGTATGTGTGGGGACTGGGACCTACCTCATGTGTATGCGACGATAGTTGTCCTAGATCGTGGAATCGTTATTGTTGTCGATCATTTCTCTGTTATGAATCATCGTGTGGTTCTGGACTTCTCCCGAGACAACACCCAAATGCACCAAGACAACCAGAGCGTCCTAGATTACCTGACGTTGATTTCCCCTTTTTACGGGAAACAATTAAGGAAGGAAAATACATTGATCCAAGACAAGCAGGAATAGAAATTCCCAAGTCTCAAGATGCGAGTGCTTGTTGTGTTGCAAATTATGAAGGTGATAAATTTACATGCTCTTACATGACCAGAAAGGATTGTGAAATGCAAAATGGATTCTTTAATATTCCAGACGAGGATGGACCGATTACTTGTTCCAAAACAATTTGCCCGGCCCTTCCGACTCGATCAAAGTCTGGTTTCGTGACACCACCTTCTATTAAGTCATCTGATTTACCAGAGCCTGGCAAACTGTTTGCAGGTGGTGTTTACATCGGAACTTTCAAGCCAGGAATCAGCCAAGTTCTCACATCCGTTGAGACAGGAAGCACAGGTAGACTTAAAACCTGTTCTGCGAATGGACCTGGTGATAAGAGATCATGGGCAATCATTCTTGCACCCACGGATCTTGGAGCAGAGTTTGGTTTGGATTCCATGATGTATCGCTATATTACAGCATCTGAAAAGATTCCACAAACACAAACATCGCTGTTTGACGGACTTTACAACACATACGGAAACGATAAGAGTGTAAGACAAGCAAAAACATCTCTTATGAAACAAATCAAAAACTACAATCTTTATGGATTCAAGGACTGGTATCTTCCGAGTGTTGAAGAATTAGGATTTGTTGGAGCACAACAAAGGGATCTTGATTTTGGTGTAAACCTTGGTCGATACTCACAGAATCAATCAAAACTTGGTTCAGATACACCATACATGACTTCGAGTCGAAAAATTTCCAAGAAAAAACCGTCCAAGTCGCTCACACGAGACTTTACAAGTTATCCATCAGCCAACCTTGTCTATGGTGTTCTTGTGGGTAATTCTCTTGGACCTATGAATGGATTTACAATTTTATCTGGACTTGATAACACATTCCGTGTAAGATTGGCAAGAAGAATTTATGTGGAGGATTAATCATTGAGTTGTTCAAATTGTAAAAATAAATTTAGAGAAGTTGAAAAGCAAACCGAGGGTGTGTTAAAAAAAGGCATCGGCATGGTGCAAAGTTATGCCTCTGCACTTGCTTCCAGAGGTTTCAATAACAAAAAAGTGGCTGAGCCCACCAAGCAATTGAGAGTTCTGAGTTGTTTTGGAAATCAACATTTAAACGGTGAGTTGCCACCATGTCAACACTTACAACAAAGTAAAACTCCCGGCAAGCATTATTGTGGGGGTTGTGGATGTGGTGATCGTGATGCTACATGGTTGATTGCGGAACCCGAAAAATACAGCAAGTTGGATCACCCAAGTCTTGCATGTCCATTGATGATGCCCGGCTTTACGAACTACAAAGCAAGCGAACCTGATGAGAGTGAACAACCAATTACTCGAAAATATTATATCGAAAACATCGACT
>CAACVD010000297.1_pt1 | contig 23899 bp, 32 predicted proteins | sample 2381771 | NCBI WGS metagenome assembly CAACVD01 (sample SAMEA5211965, study PRJEB30684) | marine metagenome | biome: Marine; feature: Epipelagic; material: Water | collected 2015-10-15 | depth 15 m
CAGCTATTGTTACTGGTGTTTCAAGAAGTGCATCATTTGATGGATTGGTTGAAGCAAGTGTTTCAGTACAAGGTACTGGTGCATTAACATCAACAACAGTATAAGAGCATGAAACTTATAGATAAGGCAAAAGCTCATTTTGATTCTTTAGAAATCAAAGAGATAGAGATACCTGAATGGAGCGATGGAGATGAGGTTCTTAAAGTATATGCAAAGCCATTAACGCTTGCTGAAATGTCTAAATTGCAAAGATACGCAAAAGATGATGACGTAGCATTAATGGCTTACTGCTTAATATATAAAGCCTTAGATTCTGATGGTGAAAAAGTATTTGATCTATCAGATAAACATACACTTATGAATGGTGTAGATAAAGATGTACTCGCAAGAGTTGCAACTGAAATCATGTCTACTCCAAGCGTAGAACAACAAGCAAAAAAGTAGCAGAGGATAAGGACTTATTTGCTAAATACTATCTAGCTGAAATGTTGCATTGTACAGTTCAGGAACTAGAAGAAAGAATGACCTTATCCGAATATACAGGATGGTTAGCATATTTAGAGGAAAAAAATAGGCAGATAAGAGATGGCAACTGATTATAAATTAAGAATTACAGCTCAAGATAAAAGTAAAAAGGGTTTTAATTCAGTAAATAAAAATATTAATAGCACCCAATCAGCTATGAAAAAATTAGCTGGTGCTTTTGCTGGTGTTTTTGCTGTTAGACAAATTGTTGAATTTGGTAAGGAGACATTAGCTTTAGCAGATACTATTGGTAAAGTTGCTGATTCTATTGGTGTTCAAACAGAATTCTTACAAAGATATCAATTTGCTGCTCAACAATCAGGACTAACCACTGAAGAGTTTAATAAAGGTATGCAAAACTTTACCAAGATGGTAGGTCAAGCACAACTTAGAACTTCTGAAGCTGGCAGAACATTAGAAAAACTTGGAGTACAAGTTAAAAATGCTGATGGTTCTGTAAAAGGTGCAGAGCAAGTATTTATTGAATTAATGACTGCTCTTGATGGTGTTGGTAGTCAATTTGAGAAAAATGCTATTTTAGCTGATCTTATGGGTAGAGCAGGTGTAAAACTTGCTGTAATGGGTAAAGATGGTGCAGAAGCTATGAAAGAATTAGCTGCTTCTGCTACTGGAGTTATACCTGAAGAAACTATAAGGGATGCTGAAAGATTCAATGATGCGATGAATCGTCTACAAAGACAAGTTCTAACCCCTTTAAGAAATGAATTAATTGAAGTTGCTACAGCTTTTCTAGATGTAGCAGAAGTTATGGGATTAGTTGATCCTGAACCAGTAACTAAGAGTATAGAAGAACAAAATCAACAGTTTAAAAATTCTCAGCAATTAATTAAGGCTATGATGAATACTCTTAAGAAAAATAAAGAGTTAACAGAAGAGCAAAGAAAAACTATAAAACAACAATTAACAGAAGAAATAAAATTAAGAGATGAAGCTGCTGAAGCAATTAGAAAATATAATAAGACTCAAGAAGCTAAAGAAATATTTACTGGAAGCATAGATGCTAGCAATCAATTAAATAATTCAATAAAAGAAAATATAACTGTAGTAAAACAATTTGCAGATACAGTTGAGGGTGAGTTAACAAGAGCATTTACAGATTTTTTTGATACTTCAAGTCAACAATTTTTAGATTTTAAAGATTTAGCTACTTCAGTTGCAAGAGCGGTAATTAATGAATTAATACAAGTATTTATAGTGCAAAAATTAGTAGGGATAGCAACAAGTGCTATAACAAACTTAGGAACACTTGCTAGTGGTGGAATGGGTGATGTAGTAGATGGATTTCAGAATTTAGATGGTGGTGGTTATACAGGTAATGGAATTAGAGCAGGTGGTTTAGATGGTAAGGGTGGTCGTTTAGCTATGATACATCCGCAAGAAACTGTTATAGACCATACTAAAGGACAAACTATTCAATCAGCACCTACAGTCAACTTTAATATATCAACAGTAGATGCTGCTGGATTTGATCAGTTATTAGCATCAAGAAAAGGATTGATAACATCAATCATAAACAATGCCATGAATAATCAAGGCAAAATGGGAGTCGTATAATGTCAGGACAATTTCCAACATCTCCTAATTTTAGAAGTTTAAATTTTAAAGATAATAGACCTACATTATTGAATCAGACTTTATCAGGTAAAAAACAAGTCAGACAAATAGGTAGTCAATATTTTTCTTTTACAGTGCAAATGCCACCTTTACAACAAGAAAAGGCTCAAGAAGTATTTGCATTTTTACAAAAACAAAAAGGTTCTTTTGAGGACTTTACTATAGTTGCACCGCTAGATAATTTAGGTGCTGGTAAAGCAGAAACAGATATACAGGTAGTTGGATCACATGCATCAGGAGATGCATCTATTGCTTTAGATGGCTTTACAGCCAATCAAACAAGTGCTTTAAAAGCTGGTGATTTAGTAAAGTTTGCTAATCATAGTAAAGTTTATATGGTGCAAAATAATATTGATGCTAATAGCAGTGGTGCATTAACTCTGCAAATATCACCCAACTTAGTAACAACTCTAGCAGATAATGAAGCTGTTACTGTAAATAAACCTAGTTTCACTGTTTATCTTGAAAATAATGAGATTATGTATTCAACAGATGCTAGTGGTTTTTATAGTATTTCATTTGATGTTAGAGAGGTTATAACCTAATGCCTAGAAGTTTATCTACTGATCTACAAACTCAAGTATCATCAACAGCAACTAAAACAGCTTTTTTAGTTGAGCTTAATTTATCATCTACTATCAGATTAACTGATTGGTATTCTAATGTAACTTATGATTCTAATAGCTATGAAGCTGGTGGTAGTTTCTTGCAAGTTGATGCAACAACTGAAACAGGTCAATTACAAGTAAATGAGATTGGCATTAGATTATCTAATGTAACAAATCAAATAAGAAGTTTAGTAGAAGATGGTGCATTTACAGATAAAGAAGTAGAGATATATCTAGCTTATTTTAATTCAGACGAAACTATTGTAGGTGCAATTAGTTTTTTTAAAGGACAAATAAGAAATGTTGGTATAAATGAAACTATAAATGATTCAACAATAAATCTTACTGTTGCATCACATTGGGCAAATTGGAATCTAACCAAAGGCAGACATTTTTCCGATGAATCACAACAATCATTTAGTTCAGGTGATAAAGGTATGGAATTTGCAACACAAACTAAAGAAGATGTGAGATGGGGTAAATAATGAGTTTTTTAGCTGGATTATTAACATTTTTAGGAGTTGGAGCTACTACAGCAGCAACTATAGCTAGTGTTGTATCTTGGACTGTAACGCTTGCCACTTTAGCAGTTGGTGTTAAAGGTTATAGGCAAATGAAAGATATGCAGGCTCAAGGTCAGGTTATTATGGCTAACAAAACCTCTGCTGGTGGCAAGATTCCTGTTATATATGGAACTAGAAGAGTTGGTGCGCAGATTATTTATATGGATGTATCAAGCAATAATTCAAGGGATTTATATGTAGTCTATGCTTTATCAGTTGGCGAATGTGATGAAATACTAGGAAGGACTATTGAGCTTGATGGTAATCCTTTAACTGATTCAGCAAGATTTAGAAATGGTGGCTATATTGGGTCAGATAAAATATCTTCAGGCTCAGGTTCATTAAATACAGTTTCACAAAATGGAGCGCATAGCGTGTCTGTTGGTGGTGGTGGTTTTGGAACAGACCCTACTGCAAAATATAGATATGTTATGAATCTACATCATGGATCTGCATCACAAACAGCAGACCCAATGCTTGTTGCATCTATGCCTAACTGGACTTCTGCACATAGATTAGATGGCGTTTGTTATATAGCTGCTCATTATGGCTTTGACAACAATGGTATGTGGTCAGGGGTGCCACAATTAACAGTTCAAGTAAGAGGTAAAAAAGTATTTGACCCAAGAGATGCAGGTCAAACATTTGGAACTGTATCTACTTATGAATATTCAGATAATCCAGCTTTATGCTTTTTAGATTACATTACCAATAATGAATATGGTAAAGGTCTAACACAATCACAAATTAATATGTCAACCTTTAGCTCTGCTGCTAATGTTTGTGATACTCAGGTTGATCAGCCTTACTTTAATGGAACAGCACAATCACTTACTTGGAGTGCAAATAGTGGTGATGATTTTTTTACTATTACAGGTGCAAGTGCTAATACAGCATGGTGGCAAAACAAAATAGGTGAGCTTTTAGATTTATTTGATGCTAATGGTAATGGTGTTATAGATGGTGATGAAATTGTTGATGTGCAAAGAAGTCAATTCTTTGATTCTAATGAAGAATATATTATTTATATAAATAGCACTTTTAGTAGCTCATATTCATCACAAACAGGTACTTCATTATTAAAAGTTAAAAGATTTCATTGTAATGGTTATTTAGATACCAATAAAAATGTAATGGAAAATGCTAAAGAGCTTCTTGCAAATATGAGAGGTATCTTTTTATATATAGATGGTAAGTATGAACTATCAATAGAAGATACAGGTTCTTCTACATTTAGTATTACTGATGACCATATTATTTCTGATGCTGGTATATCAGTTGATTATGGCAATAAAGACAAAAAAGCAAATAAAGTTATTGTTGAATTTTTTAATGCTAATAAAAAATACGAATTAGATACAGCTACAGTTTTACATAATGCAAATCCACATTATTATTCTGATGATGGAGATGAAATATTAGAAATTAAAGCTGAGTTCCCTTATGTAAGCGACCCTTACATAGCTTATAACATGGGTAAGGCAATCTTAACTAGAAGTAGAAATCAAACAACTATGCAGTTCTTAGGAACTCCTGAGATGTATAAGTTAAATGTAGGAGATATAGTAGATTTAACTTATGCAGGTTTAGGATTCTCAGGTAAAGTTTGTAGAGTTGAAGCATTAGAATTACAGCCTAGCGGTTTAGTTGCTGTTAGCTTGATAGAATACTTTGATGTTTATACATGGGAAGTACCACCTCAAGAACCAGTAGAAGAATTAGCTAACCTACCTTCTGCTTATGCTGTTAAAGCTCCGACAGGACTATCATTTACTGATACTGATTCTAGTTCTACAGGTAGACCATTCTTATCTTGGAATGAACCAACAGATTTTCCTGATTATCAATATAGAGTTAATGTTGTAGATAGTTCTAGCAATCAAGTTTTAAATAGAATAGTAGATGTAGAAAATTGTGATTTAAACTTTGTACCTACTGCTTCTAATTATGTTGCTAGTGTTAGCTCTCTTAACACATTAGGCTCAGAATCATCTCCAGCTACTTTAACCTTTACTATTAGTGATGCTCCTACTGCTACTGCTGATATACAAAACGATGCTATTGTTACTGATAAAGTTAATGATTTAGCAATTACTACAGGTAAAATTGCAGACTTAGCCATAACTAATGCAAAGATCGCTAATGCAGTTATTGACTCTGCAAAAATCGCTGATGCTAGTATTACAACTGCAAAGATAGCAAATTTAGCTGTTACTGATGCAAAAATTGATTCATTAACAGCAAATAAACTTACAGCAGGAACTATAGATGCTTCAGTAATTACAGTAAGTAATTTAGATGCAGATAATATTAGTACAGGTACTTTAAGTGCTGATAATATTCAAATAGATAATGTCACTTTAGATACTGATGGTAGTGGTAATTTAATAATTAAAAATGGTGGTGTTGATACTACACAAATAGCAAATGGTGCTGTTACAACAGTTTTAATAAATGATGATGCTATTACTACAGCTAAAATAATTGATGATGCTGTAACCAATGCTTTGATTGCTACTGATGCTGTCAATCAAGATAGTATTGCAGCTAATTCAGTGACAGCTACAGAAATTGTAGCAAATACCATTACTGCATCAGAGATAGCAGCCAGCACAATAACAGCAGCACAAATAGCAAGTAATACTATAACAGCAAACGAAATGGCTGCTGACTCTATAACCGCAGATGAAATTAATGTAGCTACTTTAGATGCAATATCTGCAAACATGGGTGCTATTACAGCAGGTACAATTAACAACACTACTAATACGCCAACAGCAGGTCAAGAACCTACAGGTTCGCAGGCTGGAACAGCGATTGACTTAGCTTCAGGAGCATTTACGTTTGGTAATGTTAATGCATTTTTATACTTTAATACTACTGACGGATTAGTTCAGGGTGGTTTAACTCCATTTAGAGATACTGTATCTATTTATTATCAAGGTTCAACAGCACCATCTTCGCCTAGTGATTCGTCTATGACATATACCAGTACAGGTGCTTTTTCTTTTACTACTAATGCTCCTACTGGATGGACATTAAGTATACCTAATACTACTGATAATATTTATGTGGTACAGGCTAACATTGGTAGAATTGGAGCTGGAACTACTACTGCATCATGGGGTGCTGTAAGTTTGCTAAGAGCTGCAACAGTTACAGGAACATCTCTAGCAACATCACCAGCAACAATCTCCTTTACTTATGCAAGTCCAAATGCTACTTCTCCTGAAAGTTATTCTAATAGCTACACTGTAACAGCATCAGGAGCTTATAGTCATTCTGTTGGTATTACTGCAACTGTATCAAGTGGAACGTGGACATCATTAGGTGCTAGTTCTATTACAGTTAGCGAAGTTAGTGGTGATACAGGTGAGTTTACAATTAGCTCAATTACACATCAAAGCAATTTTGAAGAAAAAACATGGTCTTGGACAGTAACGCATACTTCATCAGGTTCAACAGTTAGTCAGTCAACACTTTCAATTAACCCATTACTTACTTAGATTAATATGTATGCACTGCAACAAACACATAAAAACAAGAGGATAATGATTTATAAATATCATATATAGGTATAAAATTAATAAAATAGGATTTTAATATGGCACAACACGATTACAACATAGCAAACCAGTCAGGTGCAGACTTCAGAGCAGACTTGAATAATGCTTTATCTGCTATTGCAACAGTTAATAGCGGAGCTACTGAGCCATCTACTACATTTGCACATCAATTATGGGTAGATACATCAAGTAATGTATTAAAGATAAGAAACGCTGCTAACAATGCTTGGATTACTACAGGAGTTAGTATTACTGCTTCTAATACCTTTACAGGAAATATCACTGGTAATGCAGATACAGCTACAACCTTAGCAACTGCAAGAACAATAAATGGAGTATCTTTTGATGGTAGTGCCAACATATCATTTGATACTGATTCAGTAAGCGAAGGATCATCTAACTTATATTTCACTAATGAAAGAGTAGATGATCAAGTAAATACATTATTACAAGCTGGTACAGGCATACAACTTACTTATGATGATACTGCTGGTACTTTAACTATAGCTAATACAAACGATGCTGATATAACTGGTGTTGTTGCAGGTAATGGTTTAACTGGTGGCGGAACTGCTGGAACTGTTACTCTAAATGTAGCGGTTGACGATTCTTCTATAGAAATTGATAGTGATGCATTACAAGTTAAAGCATCAGGTATAACTAATGCTATGCTTGCTGGTTCTATTACTAACGCAAAACTGTCTAATTCAAGCATAACAATAAATTCTAATTCATTATCTTTAGGCGGAACATTAACCTTAGATACTGATGATATAGGAGAAGGTTCAAGCAATCTTTATTACACTCAAGCACGTTTTGATTCTGCATTTACTGCTAAATCAACAAGCGATTTATCAGAAGGAACAAATCTTTATTATACTGATGCTAGAGCAAGAGCTTCTATAAGCGAAGATTCAATACAATTATCTTATAACTCAACAACAGGTGTTTTATCTTTTACTCAAGGTGATACTGATACAGTTAGTGAAGGATCATCTAATTTATATTATACAAGTGCTAGAGCTAATGCAGATTTTGATACAAGACTTGCAACTAAATCTACAACAAATTTATCAGAAGGTACTAATTTATATTACACAACTGCAAGATTCGATTCTGCATTTACAGGAAAAGATACAGACGATTTAAGCGAAGGCTCTACTAATGTTTATTACACTGATGCAAGAGCTAACTCAGCTATTGATGCAAGAGTTACTAAATCTTTTGTTGATGCATTAAATGTACAAGCTGCAAGCGTAGATGCTAATTCAGTTGCATTAGGAACTGATACTACAGGCAATTATGTTGCAACTATTACAGGTACAGCTAATAAAGTTTCAGTATCAGGAAGTGGTAGTGAGTCTGCAAATATAACACTATCGCTACCTGATGATGTTCAGATTGCATCTGATTTAACAGTAGCAGGTAATCTAACAGTCAATGGTACTCTTACATCTCTTGATACTACTAACTTAGATATAGAGGATAACTTATTCCAGCTTAATGCAGGATTAACAGGTAGTCCTGTAAATGACTCAGGTATGCTGATCAATAGAGGTTCATCTGATAATGGTATCTTTATGTGGGATGAATCTACTGATAAATTTACATTAGGATTAACAACAGCAGATGGAAGTGCTACAGGAAACATAACATTAAGTTCTTTAGGAACTTTAGTAGCAAATATTGAAGGTGATGTTACAGGATCAATTACAGGTACAGTTTCTAGCATAAGCAATCATTCAACATCAGACTTATCAGAAGGAACTAATCTTTATTACACTGATGCTAGATTTGATACAAGACTTGGAACAAAAGATACTGATGATGTATCTGAAGGATCAAGCAATCTTTACTATACAACAACTAGATTTGATTCTGCTTTTAGTGGTAAATCTACATCTGATTTATCAGAAGGTAGTAATCTATATTATACAAGTGCAAGAGCTAACTCTGATTTTGATACTAGACTTGCAACAAAAGATACTGGCGATTTAGCTGAGGGCTCTAACCTTTATTATACTGATGCTAGAGTACAAGCTGTTTCTATTAATAATGTTGTAGAAGATACAACTCCTCAGCTTGGCGGTAATTTAGACTTAAATTCAAACGATATAACAGGTACTGGTGATATTAATATTACAGGTAGTGTTACTGCTGATGGTTTGACTGTTGATGGTAATATTGGATTTGGTACTACCTCACCTAACTCTTATTCAGGATATACAACCCTTACTTTTAATAATGCAACTAATGGTGGTGCTATAGATTTTGAAAATAATGGCACAAGAGTTGGTACTATTTTTTCAGACCAAACATCAACAATATTAAAAACTGTAGCTAATGTTCCTTTATTATTTGGTTCTAACGATGCAGAAAAAATGCGTATTGATTCTTCAGGCAATGTTGGAATTGGAGAAACAGCACCTCTAGGTAAACTTCATGTTAAAACAGCAGATAGTGGTGCAAGTGTTAATACAAATGGTAACGAATTAGTTTTAGAAAATTCAGGAAGTGCGGGTATAAGTATACTTTCAGGAACAACTGGTGATGGTAATATTTTCTTTGGAGATTCAGGCGGAAGTGTTCAGGGTAGGCTATCTTATTCTCACAACGGAGATTATTTAAGTATAGCAAGTACAGGTGCTTCTATATTTTATAATGGCGGTTCAGAAAGAATGCGTATTGATAGTTCAGGCAACTGCGGAATTGGCACGAGTAGTCCTAGTGCTAAATGTCATCTTTATACTTCTACCTCAGGTGCTGTTAATTTAGGTATTCAAAATAGTCAAAGATACTGGAAAATTGAAACTGTTAGTGAAAAATTAAGTATTGCTGATGTCAGTGCTGGTGGACTTGCAAGAATGACTTTTGATACTTCAGGACGAGTTGGAATTGGGGTCACAAATCCTTCAGCTAAATTAGATGTTTCTGTAAGTGGTTCAGGAACACAAACAGCTTTAATATTAAATAATAGTCATGGTTATGGAAGTGGAGTTGGTACTGCTGCTGCTGCTTTACAATTTAGAAGAGATAGTGGCGGTGGTGGAGAATCAACGCCTACAGCACAAATTCATTCAAGCAACGAATCAGAAACAACAAGCAACCCTAGTAATTTAGTATTTTCAACAAAAAATAATTCAGGCACTTTAACCGAAGCCATGCGTATTGATTCTTCAGGACGATTGGGAATTGGCACGACTAGTCCTTCTTCAGAATTACACGTTGATTCAAATAACACTGATACAACTATAACTATTGAGTCTGATTTAGACGGTTCTTCTTTATTTACATCAGGTATTGATTTAAAACGAGAGGGTACATCAAAAGGTTCTAGAATTGAATCTATAAGAGATGCAAGTGCTGGTGGTGTAGGACTTAATTTTTTAACCACAGCAAATAATGCAGCAGAGGTAAGTGGAACTCTTACAAGCAGAATGGTTATTCTTGAGGACGGCAATGTTGGAATTGGAACGAGTAGTCCTTCAGCAAAATTAGAAGTACAAGATGCAAATGGTGTTTCCTTGAAATTTGGAGATTTAGCATCCTATCCTAATAATGTAGTTCCTTGTTTTATAGGTACAGGAACTTCTGCTTTAGCAGGTGTCAATGGTGATTTGGTATTAGTACCAAGAACGAGTGATGCAGGTAAAATACTATTTGCTACAGGAAATGGTGGTGCTGCTACTGAAAAAGTTAGAATTGCTAATGATGGCAACGTTGGAATTGGAACAAGTACTCCAGCAACAGGCTTACACGTTGTTAGTGGCGGAGGAACAACTCCATTTAGAGTTCAAGGCGGTGGAAATGCAGGTGTAAATATAATGGAAGTTGGTTATGCTGGTGGTGGTGCTGGTGCTAACTTCATTATAGATGACAATGGTAGGTGTGGAATTGGCACGACTAGTCCTTCTTCAGAATTACACGTTGATTCAAATGGTTCTAAAGCATTAGTTTTAAATAGACGTTCAAGTGATGGAAATATTTTAGAACTTCGCAAAGACAACTCAACAGTTGGAATTATTGGTTCTCAAGGTGGTGATTCATGCTATATTGAAGCAAATGGTAGTGGTTTAAGAATCTCTAATTCAAATAGAGTATTGCCTTGTGGAGCTGATGGTGCAGCTAGAGATAATGTTATAGATTTAGGTTCTACAGGTGGTAGATTTGATGACATCTACGCCACTAATGGGACTATCCAAACTTCAGACAGAAATGAAAAACAAGATATAGAAGCTCTAACAGATGCAGAAACTAGAGTAGCTGTTGCAGCTAAAGGATTACTTAGAAAATTCAGATGGCAGTCTGCTGTTGAAGAAAAAGGTGATGAAGCTAGAATCCACTTTGGAATCATAGCTCAAGACTTACAAGATGCTTTTGCTGCTGAAGGATTAGATGCAGGTGACTATGCTATGTTTATTAGTGACACTTGGACTGATGATGATGGAGTAGAACAAACTAGGTTAGGAGTACGTTATAGCGAACTTCTAGCATTTATAATTGCAGCAATTTAACAAAGGAGAATAAAAATGGCAAATACATATACATGGGATTGTAAAACAGTTGATGTTTACCCAAACCACGACAGTCATTCAGACGTTGTTTACAACGTGCATTGGTCAGTATCTAAAGAAGATGGAGATTATTCAGCATCATCTTATGGTACGCAAACAATAGATACATCTGATTTATCAGACTTTACTGCATTTGCTGAGGTAACAGCAGATATGGTTAAAGGCTGGGTTATTGATGCTATGGGTGAAGAAGAAGTTGCTAATTTAGAAGCAAGTTTGGATCAACAAATAGAAGATCAAAAAAATCCAACTTCTATTACAAAAACACTTGAAAGTTAGTATATAATTATTTTATAACTAACAAACCCAAGAAGGTATTTATATATGGAAAACACTAGAACAAAACAACCTGAAGAACAAGTTGTTATTACTTATAACGATAAGCAGTATAGAGCTTCAGATTTAAACGAAGAGCAAATGGCTATAGCTGCTAAATTAAATGTAGCTGGTAGAAAATTAGCTAGACTTCAAGAAGCGTATGATGATTATGTCATAACAAATGAATACAAGAATCTTTGTATTGAATCATTTGACAGAGCAATCAATGCAGAAGAAGAAGTTGAAGTGGTAGAGGAAAACTAATGCCTTCTCGCAAGACTGCAAATGACGTTCACTCAGACTTGCGAGTACACGAAAAAATGTGTGAAGAACGCTGGAAAACTATCTATAAAAAAACTGATGAATTACAACTATCAGTTAATAGTCTAAAAGGGTGGTTACTAGCTGGATTAACAACAATACTTATTAGTATGTTTATGTTAGTCCTAAGAGGGTTACTCTAAAAATAATTTATGAGTATTTTAAAAATAGCTGAAGTAGCAAATAACGTCTTGGATAAATTCGTCCAAGATAAGGATTTAAAAGAACAATTATCGCATGACTTACAAAAAGAACTTATATCACTTGATAAAGCACAAATTAGTCTCAATGCTGAAGAAGCGAAAAACGGGAACTGGTTTGTACAATCATGGAGACCATTCATTGGATATACTTGCGGTATTGCTTTGTGCGTACACTACATTGTACTGCCTACAGCAACTTGGATAGCAGTTGTAAATGGTGTTGATCTTAAGTTAGAACATCTACAGTTTGACTTTTCACAACTTACTACAATTCTTTTATCACTTTTGGGAATGTCATCACTTAGGACATTTGAGAAGGTCAAAGGTGTTCACACCAAATAAAATGCTTAAAGAAGCAAAACAAATGCTCATTAAACATGAGGGTATAAGAGTACACCCTTATAAATGTAGCGAAGATAAATTAACTATAGGAATAGGTAGAAACCTAGAAGCAAATGGTATTAGCGAAGAAGAAGCTATGTATTTGCTTGATAACGATATAGATAGAGTAATAAATAATTTAGATAAAATATTCCCAGCATGGAAGGTTATGCCAAGTAAAGCACGATTAGTTTGTATAGATATGTGCTTTCAAATGGGGATCACTGGATTTATGAACTTTAGAAGAACAAGAGCATTGATGGAGATGGGAGCATGGTTAGAAGCAAGTGAAGAATTACTTAGAAGCAAGTATGCAGTACAAACCCCAAATAGAGCAGCTTACAATTCAAGGCAACTAGCCTTATGTCAAAATGCCAAGAAAAACATCAGATCAACATCAAGCTAATTCAAGACTTGGTGCATTAGGCGAATCATTAACGCAAACATTCTTACTTGAATACGCTGACTTTTGTTATCCAACGCAAGAGAAACATCCAGCAGATTTAATGGTTGAATTTGGTAATGCTAAATATACAGTTCAGGTAAAGAGCAGAAGGGCAACTAAAGAAAAGAAGTTTGTGTTTGCTGCTGAGAACTCAAGGGCAATGTCTGAAACTTATAAACAATACACTTGCGATATTCTCGCCTTTGTTTTCTTTTATGAAGAACATAAAAGGATCATGTTTAAACCTAACACTACATCACAAAACTATTTTACTTTTGATAAAAAAATTATTACTGATTCTATGGAATTAGATTCACTTCAAGAAACTCTTAACACTTTAAGCTCAGTTCCAGTATTAAATCCCCTTTCAAATTAATTTATAAATATCATACCTAAATATATACATTTATATATAAATATGTATAATAAGGGTATGTTAATTATAAATATGGAGTTAAATAACATGGAAAAAGAAATACAAAAACTAAGTAATGAAATTAATGCAATGAAAGAAAAACTGCATAGCACATCATGGGATGCTTCCTCAAGCAGTTTAAGAACTAGAGACTTTATAGCATCTATTAATAATAAAAGAGCTGAACTTGTAAAATTAATCAGGACAAAATAATGAAACTATTTGCCAATACAGAACATGGAATAGTTGAGTGGAAGTGGAAGGACAGTGGCAGTCCTTCTGCTGAATATAAATCATTGAATCATCAATGGTGGCTACCTAAGAAATCTGATTTTCAAATTATTAGTAATGCAGATCAGATCACAAAACAAGAAATCAAAAATGAGATTTGGGAAGATATGCAATCTGATTTTGAGTATCAGAAGGGCATTTATAAATTACATAAATTAAATAAAAAGGAGAGTAAATAATGGAAAATATAATATTTTTTACACTAGGATTTATAAGTTTCAAAGTCCTAAGAATAATACATATAAAAACAGCCATGTATCTAGCTTTTCGCAAGAGAAGATCTAAATGGGCATGTAAAGGTAACTTTGAGAATAGGTTGCATTACGATAAACGATTGGTCAGATAGGATCAACTTTTATAATTTTATAGGTTAGATATTTGTATATAAATATATATTCCTATATATTATGTATATGTTAATTATATATGTCATTTAAACAATGGCAGGAGTTAAATAATGAGAAGTAATATAAGTGCAAATGGCAAACTTGTTGTATATATAAAATCAACAAAAGATGTGGCAAGGGGAGAAGCACTTTTACACAAAGCACTAAATGGTAGGGCAACTATTATAGATAAGTTTGTTGAAACCAGTGTGCGTAAAAACTATAAACCTGAACTAGAAAAAGCTGTAAAGAAATGCAACAGCAGAGCTGCTAAATTAATCATACCAAACATAGGACATCTACCTAGAAGTCTTGCATTTTGTAACGCATTGATGAAGCTGGAAGGTAATGATCCTTTTGTTTATGCAATTCGCGAATTAAATAATGCAGTAAGTATTTGGAACTATCATGTACAACAAATGTATTTACAGTGCATTGACACTATCGCATTGCATAGCAAGACAGCTAAGAAAGCATTACGAAAGAAAATAGAAACTGGCTGGAAGGCTGGTAATCCAGTTAATTTAGATGTAGCTACTATTAATGCAACTAAAGTCAGGGTAGAACAAGCAGATCAATACTGTACAGAAATCATACCAGTTATAAGAGAAATACAACGATATGGCAAAGTAACCCTACAAGGTATTGCTGATGCTCTTATGGCACGAAACATAAAAACAAGAAGAGGAAAAGGTACATGGACTCCTATGGGAGTTTCTAATTTACTTAAAAAAGCTAAGGAGCTAGGAATATAATTATGGATATAAAATTTAAAGATATAGTAAGTAAAATGGCTGAGTTTGAAGTGTTAGTAGCTAAGGCTCATGTGTTGTTTGAGCAACAAACAGGTATAAAAATTGACAAAATGACTGACTTTTTAATGAAGTTTATTTGTTTAGAAGATATGCAAAACAGAGATGTAACGATGACTATATTAGCTAACACCTTAATGACTAATGAAAATACTATAAGAAATAAACTTAAAATTCTTATAGAAAATGATTTGGTAGAAATATGTAAATGTGGTCGCGATGGAAGAACAAAAAAAATAAAACCGACAATGTTATTACATAGATTGCTTGTTATAGATGCAACTTCTAAGTTAAAAACAATGGAATCTTTATCACCATTATTTAAAGAAGCATTTGGTAGCACTTTAGCAAGTCTCTACAAAGAGCATAAAGTAGAGTCTTATAAGTCCTTTACTGACGATAAAGCACATAAGGAATATAACAGCCAATATTCAGATGCAAAAAATAGATATAAAAATACCCTAAATAATTTAGCCTAAAATGTTTAGTATAATATGTGTAAAAAAAACTTGTACGCATAAATATAAAAATATATATTTAAAAAGTAATAGAGAAGAGTAATGAGTTATCAAAAACGAGTTAGAAGATTAACAATACCCTTAGAGACTAATGAGCAGATAAAAAATGCAAGAGATATTTTTTTACAGCTTCACGAATCTTTTAAGAAAATTGCTAGGTCGCCTAATGCAGAACGTAACAAAGTTTTTATAGCTCAACTGGAAATTATGAATATGAATACAGAACTTAAAAGTAAAGCTACTGGCAAAGCTCTAAGTTCTTACTATAAAAATGCAACGTGATCCTATGATAGTTATAAACGATAAAAATAATATGTGTAGAACAGCAGTAGAGTACAAAAGACGTTCTTATGCGACAAAACAGCTAGAATTTAATTTTATGGACTCTATTACTTCGCATAATATATATTTAACCAAATTAGCTAAATTATCTAAATCGTTACATAGATCTGACCAACCTGAGAGAACTGTTAGATTTAACATTTTAGGTTGTGCAAATATTCTAACTATTCCAGTTAAAAAACTCAAATCCTTTTACAAGGACGAGATAGGAACATTTATTGAAATAGCAGGCATGAGTCAGCCAATTCAAGTTCGTGATTCTATTTTTGAAATAAACAAAATGATTAACAAGGAGAGATAAATGGTAGGTAAATTAACTTGGTACAGAGCAACATCATCAATAACGTGTGCATTGTTTGATAGAGCAAAGTTCTTTGATAAGCATGGTTGCTTAAAGAAAGCGATAGCTGAAAAGAATGGAACGCTAGTAGATAACTTTGTGCAAACTAATAGACAAGCTACAGGAGACTTACTTGAACCTGTATTAATAACTGAAGCAGCTAAAAGATTAGGCATAGAGAATGTAGAGCCTGAAGTGGACTATAAAATAGATCACCCTGAATTACCTTTACAAGCATCACTAGATGGCAGGTGTAATGTTGTTAATGTAAAAGTAGAACATAATCCTGATAATGGTATCTATGTAGTAGGACATAAAGAACTGATCCTAAATGGAGATATACCTATTGAATGTAAATGCAGTTCTGATTTCCCATCAGCAGAAGAGCCACCTAAATACTTAGGCGTAGACCAATTACATGCAAGCATGGAAATACTAAACGCTGAGTATGGAATATTGATTGTGCTATACCAGTCAACTGATTTACGCATATACGTTTATAAACGCGATGAAGCGTATAAAGACGAACTGGCGACAGTAGTGCTGGACTTTGATAGAAGAATAGAAGAAGAGGACTACTATCCGCCTGAGACTCCTGAACACGCAGCGACTATTTTTAGCGATGGTAATGATGAAAACGTAAAGATATTGCACGCTGATACTGTTGATATTGTAGATACGATTGAAGCTCTTAAAGAAACAATCAAGATAGCTAAAGAAAAGGAGAAGGAGCTTATGACTGATCTAATGATGGCTATGGGTAATCATAGTAAAGCTAGGGTTGCAGAATATGAGTTGGAATGGAAAACATTACCAGCCAAACAAGAACAGGTAAAAGAAGTAACTTATAAAGCTGCTCCTGAACGTAGAGCTGGTTTTGTAAAGATTAAGAGGGTTGGATAAAAGAAGGGCAATTAGCTAAATAGAGAGTATTAGATATATGGAGAGTTTAGCATTTGCCCTTCATTTTTGATTATAAATTATAAATATCAAACTGTAAGTGTAATAGATATAAAAAAGGAAAAATAATATGAGAGTTTTAATAGCTTGCGAATATAGCGGAATAGTAAGAGATGCTTTTACTAAAAAAGGTTTTGATGCAACAAGTTGTGATATTTTGCCTACTGAATCAGAAGGCAAACATTATCAAGGCGATGTATTAGATATTATAAATGATGGATGGGATTTAATGATTGCACATCCACCTTGTCAATATTTAACTAATGCTGGGGTTAGATGGTTTAATGAAGAACGATATGGTGATAAAGCAAAAGAAAGAAAGAAATTAAGATTAGAAGCATTTGATTTCTTTATGAAACTTATTGATGCACCTATAGATAAAATAGCAGTAGAAAATCCTGTTGGCTGGATCAATGGTCATTACAGAAAACCAAATCAAATTATACATCCTTATTATTTTGGTGATCCTGAAAATAAAAGAACTTGTTTATGGTTAAAGAATTTACCAAATCTTAAACCTACAAACATGGTAGAGCCAAAAATATATGCTTACTTTAAAAGCGGAGCTAAAAAAGGTAAACCTATCTATTGGTGCGATTATCAAGGAAGAAGGCATGATAATGAAAGATGGAAAATTAGGTCAACAACTTTTCAGGGTATAGCAGATGCTATGGCTGATCAATGGGGTGAACACCTAAAAAAAATTAACAATAATATATAAATATCAAACTGGTAATTGTAATAGCTATAAAAATCTATAAAATAAAAAATGGAGAGTATAAATAAATATGAATAAAGATATTAAAGAAAAGAAGGCACTTTGGTTGACACCTGATATGCACGCTGCATTAAAAGAGTTTGCTGATAAAAACTACATGAAACTTGAAGGAGCAGGCGAGTTCCTAATCAAGCTAGGTATTTGTTCACATAAAGAATCTAAGAACAATGACTGAGTTTTTTACAAGAGTCGAAGAGCAGAGACAACGATTAGCTGAAGAAAAAGCTGATAAAACAATAGCAATTTATTACTACCAAAAAGGTGCTGGAAAAGAGTATAGATATATCAAGTATCAAAGCGGTAGAGAAGAACTAATTAACTTACAAGATGCTTGAGGTATTCAAGATTATATTTCATATGTTTACCATGACATTAGGCACTTTAGCTTTATTAGCAATCGTTATTGGTTACATCTTATACAAGGATCAATAATGCCTATAAATTCAAGAACTAAAGGTGCAACATTTGAACGTCTAATAGTTCGTAAAATTAATGAATGTTTTGAACGTGAAGGTATAAAAGATAGAGTTTCAAGAAACTTTGACCAGTCATGGAAAAGTGGGCTAGCAGACATTTATTACAAAAACTTTGCTATTGAATGTAAAAGATATAAGCAATCAAACACCAATATGTATCGCCAAGAATGGTGGGATCAGGTTATTAAAAGTGCTGGCGATAAATATATACCTCTACTGATCTATAAGTTTGATCGAAAAACAATTATGTGCGTAATACCAGCTTATTTGGTCAGCAACGCACCTAAGCACAATCAAGTTACCTATATGTGTCCTTTAGATGATATCTGCAAGGACATTACAAATATTTTAGAGAAAGCAAATGTATCAGGATGATGAATTTGAGAGATTCTGTCGTGAAAGATACGAAAAAATATGTCTAGCACTAGAGTTGTTAGGTTTTGTTAATGATGAGAGTTACGAGAGCTACAAGATGACTAATTATGAATATCTTGAACGCATTTATATAAACAGTATAGGCGATAGAACTATACATTAAAAAAGGAGAGCATTATGGAAGATATTTTTTCCAATGATAATAATGGTAGCGGTATCAGTTATATCATGCACAAAAACGCTGATAAAACATGGTACTCAAATGAGGAAGCTATAACCTTAGATAAGATTATGGTTTGCCCTGATACTATTAAAACAGGTTGGGGTATGTGGAATGGTACATACAACACTGAATACAGCGATAAACCATTTATCAAAACCCAAAAACCTGATGATGGTTATAAAGAAGCATTTAGCATTAATCTTTATACTAATGAGAAACGTCAGTTTTTATGGTCAAGATTTAGCTTTGGTGAGTATCAGGCATTCAAAAAGATGGCTGTTCAGTTTTATAAAGACATAGAAGCTAATAAAGGCAAAGTTCCTGTATTTCAATTTAGTAATAAATATGAGGTTATTGAGCTAAAAGCATTAAACATCAACGTACCTTTATTTGAATTTTTAGGATGGAAGGATAGACCAGCAGATTTTGTTGTTCCTGTATGGGAAGAACCAATGATTGCTGATGGCGAAGTTAGTATGAGCGAACAAGTAGCAGCAGCTACTCAAGCTCAGATAGATAGACAAGAACTAACTGAAGACGATATTCCATTCTAGATGCAAGATTACGATTGGCAAAAAATAGCACCTGACGTTGCAAGACTAATATTAGGTGAACCTAAAATCCAAAAGACTAATGAATGGCGGTGGAATAATAAAGGATCACTAGTATTTAATCTTGAAACAGGACAGTTCTATGACTTTGAGGAAGGCATAGGCGGTGGTGTTAAGTGGCTAATCGAACAGCATGGAAAAGATGTCTCTGAAATCGTAAAACAGTTTGGTTATGACCTTACATTACAAACCCCTAAAAACTCCATACTAAATGGCAGCTCCCCAGTTGCCAGTAATGTGAGGTCATTCACGCGAGAGCAAATGGTTGATCTTTATAGACAATCATTAGTAAAAGTTAAATATGCAGATAACTTTATAGTATTAAGGCATGAAGGGTTGCCTATGAAATATGCACCCTTTAGCTTAAATCCTAATGGTACTTGGTCAATGAAAAGACCTGAAGGATTGTTACCTATATATATAACAGCAGATCAGTTAGATAAACCTGTAATTATTAGTGAAGGCGAGAAAGCGATGCAGGGTGCAAAACGCATCTATAAAGGTGATGTATGTTGCTGGCATGGTGGTGTTAATGCATGGAAGAAAGCTGATTGGTCACCTATATATGGTAGAGAGGTATGGTTTTGGGCTGACAACGATGAAGCAGGGGTTAAATGTGCTAATGAAATAGCAAGAGAATTAAAAGCTAATGGCTGTAAAGTTAAGGTAATTGAAGCACCTGAAAACTTTGCAGATAAAGATGATCTATGGGATGCAGCAGAACGTAATGATTTCACGCATGATACGTTAGTTAAATACATAAATGCTTATAAAGAAAAGAAAGAAAAAGGCTCTATAACCTTTACAAGAGCAGATGAAGTCCTAACGCAAGTAACTAATCCTAAATGGCTCATAAAAGACGTATGTGAGCAAGAATCACTAATGCAGATATTTGGCGCACCTAAAAGCGGTAAGTCGTTTGTAGCTATTGCTATGAGTTGTGCAATTGCATCAGGTCAAGACTTTTATGGGAATAAAGCATTTAAGAAACCTGTACTTTATATATGCGGTGAAGGGCAAAGAGGTGTTAAAAGACGTTTATCAGCTTGGCAACAAGCACAATACAGTTTAAGTGGAATACCTTTATACCTATCAGATAGAGCAGTAAGAATAGGCGATAAGGACGATTTTGAGAGATTAACCCAAGAGATAGAAGCTATAAAAGCAATAGAAGGCGATATTGGCATGATAGTTGTTGATACGTTTCAAAGGAATTTTGGCGGTGGTAATGAGAACTCAGCAGAAGATGTAGGTAACTTTATCCATCAACTAGATGGCTTGATTGCAACTTATAGCTGTAATGTTTGTATTGTTCACCATTCAGGACATGAAGGTAACAGAGCAAGAGGATCAAGTGTTATAGGTGCATCTTTAGATTATGAATTTTCAGTAAAAAGAACTGATAAGAATGATCAGATGTTTGTATCGTTTCAACAAACACTTAACAAAGATGGTCAGGGAATGGCTGAAAAGAACTTTGTATTTACTGAGGTTGAGCTTATAGGTGAAGGATTGGAGCTTACCAGTGGCTACTTAGAGCTTACTGACATAGATTTTAAAGCTAAAGATAAGCTGACATATAAGCAAAAATTAGTATTAGAAGCATTAGAACGTGAGTCTATATTTGCTGATAAAGACCACCCTGAAGATCATTACTTCTTCCCAAAAGATTTAAAAGACAAGGTAAGAGATGCTAATGGGAATGTTATGTCAGTAGATAGTATTAAGAAAATGCTCTCAAAATTGGTCATATTAGAAGAAGTTAAGTATATAGAAACGATTGGATATCAATCTGCTCAATACCATAAGTTAGCACCTAAGTTTGAATAGCAGGGAAGTACAGGGAAGTTTGAGGGAAGTTTGAGGGAAGTTTTATGCGAAATCAACAATTAACAGGGAGGGAAGGGATATATTCCTTTAGGAATATCCCTGTTCCCTGTAAATGATCACGATGAAAAATTATTTAGAAGAAACATTAGATAAACAATTGAAAGTCTACAGGGATTATGAATCTTCTATTGAAAAGCAATGGGGTGGTAAAAAACGATTACTCAAATGTGTAGATACCCAATTAGAGATAAAGTTCTGCAAAGCACAAATGTTATTTGATGAAACACTTATTGAAGGACATGCAAAAAAGAAAATAGAAATGATTCAGATGATGTATCGAGCATATAAAGCATTAGTAGATAAAACTAAAGCAAATGGCTATAGAGAATTAGAAGATGATTTTCGTTGCTACAAATACAGAAACAACAAGATAGCTATTGTATGTGACATGGATGCACAAATTCCTAGATTAAAAGAATTGTATGGATCAGATAAAGATGTAGTGCTTTTTAGTGTAGAAGAACTATTTAGATTTATGCACCCTGATTACCTTGATGCTAAAGAAACATTTAAGCAAAAGAATATGGATATAACTTTTAAGAGGGTTAGTTTTGTTTAACCCATATAAGATACCAACTCCAGCATTAATTAGTTTTAGTGGTGGTCGAACATCAGGATTTATGCTTTGGAACATAATACAGGCATATAATGGAAAACTGCCTGATGATATCCATGTTGTGTTTGCTAATACAGGTAAAGAAGCACCTGAAACATTAGATTTTGTAAATGAAATATCGCAAAAATGGGATATTCATATTCATTGGTTAGAACACTATTTTGGTGATGAAAGACCTATTCATAGAACAAAAGAAGTTACATACAAAACAGCAGCAAGAAATGGTGAGCCATTTGAAAGATTATTAGATCAAAGAGGTTATCTACCAAATCCTACTTCAAGATTTTGTACCTCAGAATTAAAAATTAAAGTTATGCGTAGATTTATGCGAAAAATTAAAGGTTATGAAACTTGGAATAGTGTAATAGGTTTAAGGTATGACGAACCAAGAAGGGTAGCTAATTCCAAAAAGGCTAACGATTATGAAAGGTGGACTAATATCACTCCAATGTATGATGCGAAACATACTGTAAAAGATGTAACTGCTTTTTGGAATAAGCAAAACTTTGATTTAAGACTAACAAATCAGAATGGAAAAACTCCAGCAGGTAATTGTGATTTATGTTTTTTAAAGGGTATGGATACTACATTATCAATAATAAAAGAAAGACCTGAAATGGCTGACTGGTGGATTAAACAAGAACAAAAATTTGGTAATCACGATGGAGCTAGGTTTAGAAAAGATAGACCTAACTATATTGATCTAGTTGACATAAGTAAAAAGAATCAGAGTTTATTTAATGACGATGATCAAATGACCTGTTTTTGCCATGACTAAGTGGCATGGTGGTAAAGGAAGTAAAAGGAGAGATATGCAAATAGAACAAGAACAGTTTGATAAGAATTTTGAAGCAATATTTGGCAAAAAGAAAAGGAGAAATAAAGATGCCAGCAAAACTAAAAGCAAGCCAAAAGATAAGAGATAGAGCTACAGGTAAGACAACTACTGAGCATTACTATCTTAAACGTATGACACTAAAAGAACTTAACGATTACATTGAATCGCCAAGTGCTAAGAAAAAGGTCATACAAAAATGTAAGAACGAAATTGTAAGGAGAAACAAATGAAATCAGATTTAGTAAACAAACCACCGCACTACAATAAAGGCGGTGTTGAATGTATAGACTACATTAAGCAACAGTTAGGCGGACAATATCCAGCTTACTTAGAAGGATCAGCAGTTAAATATCTACATAGACATAAGTATAAAGATGCCAACATACAAGACTTAGAGAAGTGTGTTTGGTATCTCAATCGCTTGATAGAACACTACAAAAATTTATAATTATCAAATATGAAAATTAATAAAGATAAATTGGAACAGAAGATCAAACAGGGTTTCGCTTGCCACCTACTCTACGCCATACACCATCGATACCTTTTACATTACCCATGAACTCGGTGTTTCGTTTTATCAAGCCAGTTCTTTTACCCTTGATATTACCAAAAGCATTTAATTTAGCCTTGTCTACTGGTACTGGTATCTTATTCTTCTCAGGTAGTCTCATACCACCTTCAAATTGTTTCTCTAAATACTTAGCCTGTATATCAGGTATAAACACTAAAGCTGCTAAGTCTTTTGGTTTAGCTTTAAATAATTTAACACCTGTAAATGTAAATTTAGTTGGTCTATCTAACTTCTTAAACAACTGGCTTCTCATAGCATTTACTGACTTAACACCAACTTCATTAATTGAATCACTAACTATCTCAGGCATGTGTTTCT
>CAACVD010000298.1_pt1 | contig 23835 bp, 24 predicted proteins | sample 2381771 | NCBI WGS metagenome assembly CAACVD01 (sample SAMEA5211965, study PRJEB30684) | marine metagenome | biome: Marine; feature: Epipelagic; material: Water | collected 2015-10-15 | depth 15 m
ATAGGGATAAGTGTATTTCGTTCAATGCAATCTCATCAGTATTGTTTAGTTTGATGTATGTTCTTTGATGGGGTTCGTAGTACAAAGCAAGTCCGGTCTCTCTGTTGCTTGAATCAAACCTCGGGACTTGATAAAGTATCTTGGATGGACGACCAGTTCCCGAGTTGAATGTAGTTTGAGTGAAATTATCGAGACGAACAAACAACGATGATCTATCCATTAGATTTGGAATCAAATCACTATTATAGACTTGTGTTGCTCCGCTTGATCCGTGAAGAACTGACCTGCTATGTCCGATTCTTGCTTGAAGGTTTGCTCTTGATGTGTCTGTATAGTGAGGTTCTCCATTTCCAAGAATAACGACATAATGATAATTTTCCATAAAAGCATTTGTTTCGTCAGCAGGAACCGGTTGATAATCATTATCAGCATCCGTCATATTATACATATATCTTGTATCAAGTTCCATACATAACCGAATATCACCTTCTTTAACCATACGAACATACCAACTTGAATCAACACTATCCGCATCTGTGGTTGTCCCTTGATAAGTCATTACTCGTCCATCATATTTATCAATAGTTATAGAACGACCATTTCCACCAATCATGACTTTTGGATATAAGTTCCAGCAAGTTTGTCCAGCGGGTTTCGGATAATTGAAAGCATCACCCGAAAGAGCAATTGCTTCTGTGTATGAAGTTAAGACCACTGGTGTATCAGCAACCACATTTCCACCTGCTCCGCCCTGTGATGATTCCATCTCAACTCTCACTTCTTCACCATCAATGATAAATCGGAGTCTGTCAAACTTTCCCCAATTACGAGAAAGATTGTATCCCTCTGTTCCCGCTTGAACCACTTCACCCGCTCTCCAAGGTGTTAAATCACCAAAAGGTTCGCCAGTTCCATCATCATAATAGATAATTTCGTCCATAACAAGTGGTCTTGAAGGATCTCTTGATGCATCAATCGGATTTAAAACAGAATGACCAACACGAAGAAAGAACTCTCCACCTGCTTTTATTTGCTCACCATAAACCACAAAATCGTAAAAATGGGGATTGTCTGATAAATCACCAGCGGTTCTATCGAGATAAGCAACTTGACCAAACTCATTTCCAGTTCCACGAGATAAACCAATAGCAAAAGGGACATTGATACTTTCAGCATTAGCACCTCCACTATGTAATCCAGTCAAATCAATCTCAAAGACACCTCCTAAATGTGAGATAGGAAGACTATTTAACCAGCAAACATTATTGTTTCCACCACCAGCAATAGCATCTGCCGTACAAGAAACTTTCATTTTATCATTATCCCCAGCATCTAATTCAATTGTCATAGTTCTCGCCTCACTATAAGCATCTGTTAAAAACTTCCAATCAGTAGAAGCAAGTCCAATGTCGGTTGGATCAGTCGGATCATAATTACCATTTCCCGATGAATCCAACATTGCAAAGTTCATTCTGATATTGTTAAACTCTGCTGATGAATGACCACCAGTTCTAACAACCTCCGCAAAAGTTCCAGCACTCGTCATATCAATATCAGGATGGGGGATTCCTCGTCTCATTCCATCTGTAAGTCGTTCCACATAATCCGTGAGATTCAAATATAAAGGTTTTGTTTCACGATTTAAATCCAATAATGAACACATAATCGGGTTGCTTGTACTTCTATCAACTTTATTTGGATCTGCCGATGTATCAAGTCTTTCACCGAAATACTGAAACCATATATCAGACGGAGAAGTCTGAATCAAACTATCCTTATTGATTTTAACCGACTGAACCGCCACTTCTGAATTAGGTGGAAGAATCACGGGATTTGTTAAATGATTTCTGAATCTGTAAGGTGCTTGGTCAAGACTATTACGATCATAAAGGTTTGTTTCGTCCTTGTTATTTGAACACACAACTAAACTCATCTTATATTATACACTTATATAATAATCTGATAAATGAAAAAATAAATATTTAAAAAAAGTAGTGGCGATTTTATATATTTGTTCTATATATAAAGATGCCGAAGAAACCCAAGACAGCACCGAAACCCGTTCCATCCCAAGATGAAACCCAATTCAAAGCATCCATGGTTGTTGATGCTAAACCTAAAATTAAAAAGAAAGACATATTTGAGGATATGAATGAAAATCAAAAAAGAAGGAAGATGCATAGTTTAGCACGAAAAGAGCAAATGACAGCAAGTAGAAAAGCAAAAAAAGAAAGAAAGGAAAGTGGCGGTTATTAGATGTCATCAAGATCAAGTTCATCTTCATCTTCACCTTCACTCACATCAAAGATGTACTTCTCAAACACCTTCCGAACCTTTTCTAAATCAAAGAGTACAACCCGAACACTTTCACCATCCCATTTGACTTTCTTATCAAACTCAATTCCTTTTATATCCTGTAATAGTTTCTTGAAGTATGTTGATTTGAAATCATCTTGCTTGATGAGGTGGTTGTTTTCTGCCCAATACTTATAGCATCTATAAATGTGTTTCACCTTTCCATAAGCAATCTCTTTTCCTGATTTTGTTGTCTTTTGTTCTATGTCATAATGTTTTGAATATTTGTCGTGAAGTTCATATCCTTCTGTGAATAGTTCTCTCATCCAACGGATATGACTTGGAACAGCATTACTGATTGCAATGTTATATGCCTTAGTTTTTGGTCTATTTTCAACAGGAGACCACGATGAAATATCACGATTCATCAAGTATGAATATAGTTCATTAAGTTTGTGTCTGCTGTTGATATTCTCATACACACTATCCCAATATTTCTTGTTTTGCTTCATTTTATCTCCACACTTAATCATTACAAATCGTCGTTCATCAAAAGCAAATTGAACTGGTGAATTGTTGTTGGAACAAAAGATAATTTGAGCATTGTTCTTCTGTTTGTAAGCATTGATGTATTTTTCGTGAATGTTGTTTGTTTTTCTCGTTGTATGGTCTTTAATTCTTTCTTTTGCTGATGATCCGTCTTTTCCTTCAACCTCGTTGAATTGTACAAGTAATTTGTTTTTCAAAGCACTATTGAACCCTTGACCCGCTGGAAGAATATCATTGATGTTTGTTGTTCTGTATGTGTAATCATTAAGTTTTCCCATCATCTCTTCCAATATTTCTATAAGTGTATCTTTACCAATTCCGGATTCTCCCCGAAGAACCAAAGCAATCTCACAATTGATATTTGGTCTTTGAAAGAAGTCTGCACAATAATCTAACAGATAGTTTCGTGTCTGTGGTTCGTAATCTGAAAGATGATTGATGAAGTCCAAGAACCAAGTAGGTTCTTCGTAATCCTTTACATAATCAACATCAAACTCATTAAAAGTATTATACACGTGGTCGGGTGTATCATCAAGTTCTTTACGACTATATGGATTAAACATCATCGTCTCATATTGTCGTCTCTTGTGGTCTTCAATCCACATATCATAAAACTTTCTTTCTTTTCCTTCTTCATCCATAACTTTCCAAGGTTTCGTGATGGTTTTGATTTGTTGTTCTTGATAGTATCTGTCTTCTAATTTTCCCTCCTCATTTTTAATTCGTTTTAAGAAGATAAGTGGTGAGATGATCATACAATTATCTCTCTCAAACTTCTCCTTAATGCTTTCATAATCAAGTGAAGCATCTTCATCATAATCACTCATATCAACTTCAAAATCAGTATTGTCCTTGTAATCCCATCGGATTATTCCGGTTTCTTCTAATAGGTGGTCATATTTGTCTTTGTCTGCTTTATCAAACATAAACCCATCAAACATAGGGACACAAATCTCACTATCCATAGCGGATTGAATAAGGTCATTCTCTTTGATGCAGAACATCTTATTCACGATGGATGAGATTGGGTTGTTTTCGTTTGATGATTCTATATCATGAAGTTTCACAAAGTTAGTGTTCTTGATGAGTTTCTTATAGATCTTCATCTTTTCTTTGTGGAAACCAATAAGATAAGGATTCTTTGTATAGAACCCTTTGTTCTTTTTGTTAGTTTGGATTTCATCACTATTCAGACAAATAAGTACAGAGACCTTGTTTGTGTTATTATCTTTCAGAACCTTCTCACGATTCTTGACATAGTTTTCCAAGTAAAACATCGGAAGTTTGTCTTCGTGTTTTTTATTGTAATCTTTGACAAATCCATACAGAATATTTGGATGTGCATTCTTGATGTCAATATCAAGGAGATAATCACCAGTTAAGAACTTACGAAGATTTCCTTGAAGAGACTGGATCCCGAAACCCTTTGAGTAGATTCGTCCGTTCTTATGGTTAGAAAAACGATATTTCCTCTTAATCAGAGCAAAATCTTCATCTTGAACTTTGTTCCTGATGACCTCTGCACAGAACTTCCTGACTTCTTTATAGAAGGTTTTGAGTTCATATCCACGACCATTCTCATCAACCTCCAACTTATTCCAAAATGTATTCTTAAACGCTTGAAGGTCTTGATTATAGATGTATCGTGCTTTTTTGACATTCACTTTATCCATAAACTCCAAGCGACTTTCCATCAATCCATTCATTCCCATATATTTAACATTGATATTTTTTTTGACTGGTTTAATCTTCTTGTCTGTCATTTTATCTATTCCTTTGTTTATACTAATTGAATTATCTTTATATCCTTTTTTGTCTATTCCCATTTATATTATATATTAGAAAATAATTTTGAGGAAATTGACCGCACCCTCAAAAATATTGGATAAAAATGATTGTTAAAAAAAAGACTTGATATTTCCAAAAAAAAAGTTTAAAAAAACCGATAATTTAAACTTGATGCAGATCCACACCAATATAATTACGACCCAACATTGTACAACGAGAACCGACATATTTCGTGTGGTTCGTCATATCCAATATCGTATCGTTTTCGTTTGTATATGTCTTGATGAAATAGTCTATATGTTCATCTGTTCTTGTGATTCCCGTTTTGTCTTTACGAACTGGATAATTTAGAATTGTATCCGGAAATCTTCCATAGTGTCCTTCTTCGTGATTGTATTCATTTGCTTTGTTGATTCCATCATCTCCCCAATATCCATTCTTCCCACCATACTTGACATTTCGTTTTGGATGAAACTCTGTCCCGATCATTTGTGGATTATATGTTCCACGCTTCTTATAGTAGATAAATATTTCTTCGTTTTTTCTTAATGGTTGATATTTTGCTTGAAAGAATCCTGTTGAATTATTCTTGATCCAAGTATAATGATATTTAGGTGTTTCATACTTTAATAATTCATAAGTGAAAGGCATACTTGCATATAAACAGATCACCCCATTTGGTTTCAGAACTCTCCACATTTCAGGGAATAATTCATCCCATCTTAAAGGTTTATCCCATTTTGCTTTGGTTGTAGCAAATGGCGGATCTGTATAAATAAAATCAATTGAGTTGTCTTCTATGGTCTTAATAACTTCGTGAATATCTCCTTCAATGTAAGTACTCATTTACTATAACAAAGATTTTATTAAATTATTGCTGAACTTGAATATCAGCACCTTCAACCACAAGAGTCTTCGTATGACTGATGAAATGCTTCCACAACTTATTATGCTGTGGTTGTGTTGTTTCTTCATAACGAGCAACCAGTCTTATATCTTTTCCACGACCATCATAGATAGTATTAGGGTCAAGAGTCAATGCTCTTCCAATGCAGAAGTTAGACTTAAAAGCAGAGAAACTTCTTGGAGTTGCTCCGTGAGATTGCTGTAATGATTTCTCTAATTCTATGATGTGATCCATATTCATTCCTTTCTTTTTGCTTGACGATTTATTTGTATGAACTTTCCTGCTTGGAGTAATCTTTTGGTCTATGATGTAATTGTACGATGATAAGTAGTCGCCGATTCCTGATACAGCACTTCTATCCGAGTGATTTTTGATTCCTTGATCTTCTGATGATGGATTGAATCCTAATTCATCAATTAGATATGTTGAAGCACTATCACAATTCTCTTTGGTTGTATAGACCTTTTCATTATCGGTCGGCATCGATACAATTGAACGTGCTTTTGCATGTTCGCAGGGGATAGATAGAGATGTTTGTAGTTCTCCCTTTGTTGCAGAAGTAAGAACACAAGCAACCGAAGGGACATCATACATAATCTTTCCACCGGATTTCATCTTGGACACCATTGATTTTTCATATCCATCAACTTCTAATTGTCTCACAACAAGACGAACATTTGAAAGTTTGTATGATGGAGTCAGAGTTGTTGGTTCAGAATAAACCATCCATTCCGGAGCATCGTTCGTGAATGATCTAATATCCACATCCGGAGTTGTAGCATTTACATTGTACTTGATTGGACGAGTTGGATCACCACCATCTTCAATGCTCACAATTTCCAAATCGGGAGTGAAAGTTGCCGATGAACCAGCAAGAGAATCAACTTCTAATCCTAAATCACCATTACCAGCACCGATTACTGCTGGGTCAGGGTCAATTTCATCATCAACAGCATAACCAGTCCCAGTTTCTACAACTTGAACGCTTGTAAGAATACCACCAGCAATCGTGATATTCAGAGTCATTCCCGAACCCGCTCCACTCGTGGTTGTTGCTACATCTGTGAATGTCCCGTTGTTGTATCCAGTTCCACCATTGATAATGACGAGAGTTGATGCTAATGCAAACATTTTGAGTTTCTGTCCAACTTGGAAAGGTGAGTGTTGTGGGTCTAATTGAGAGTTTGCTGGTTGAGTCCAAAAACTACTTTGAGAGACTCCACCAATAGCATTCACCGATAAATCCATATCACCATTACCAGCACCAATGACAGCAGGGTCAAGAACAACAGAATCATTCGTGTTATATCCTACCCCAGCATTATTCACAGCAAGGTCAGTAAGAACACCACCAGCAATCGTAATATCACAAGTCAATCCAACTCCATATCCGTCCGTTGTTGTTGCTACATTTGTAGTTGTTCCGTCATCGTATCCAGTTCCGTCATCAGTTCGGGTGAAACTTACAACTCCCGAAACTCCCGCCCATCCTCCTCGTGAAGTATCAACACCATAAAAAATAGGGTTAAGTGCTTGTTTTCTGTGGAGTGTTGTGCTGTCAAGAGTTCTGAAAACCCTTGAATGAGATTCACAAGTGAGTTCTAAATAAGTCCCGTTCATAAGCATATTTGGAACTGCTTTCATATTGTTTGCAAATAGTCCCATATGTATTGGAATGGAAACACTTGCTTTGGTGTATGGACATTTTGCCGTGATTGTTGTAGTTGGGTCAAGATCTTTATTTCCCTGTTCAACATAAGGAGAATACATGTGATTACTCTGAACCGACTTTTCAGTTCCAAGAGTTCCCCGAGATGAAGGCAACCATTCACCGCACCCTTCCACAACTGCCCGACGAGACCGCATGGAGTCGTTGGTGTCGAAGGAGTATTTTACACTACACCATGACGAATAATGATCAAGAGTTTCTATGACTTGGGTTCTGTTTCCAGCATACACAACACATTTGGAGAAAAGTCCATTTGCTCCGGTGATGCTGTCCAATACACATTTAGCAGGTGTGTCTCCCGTTTGTTCAATAAGAACATCAAAGTTCAGAGTTGTATCTTTACCCGAATATAGTGAAACACTTGGAGGAATGTATATTCCTATAACTTGATTTTCTGAAAACTCATCAGATCCTTCACACTTGATTTCAATATCAGTTTGCTTGATATTCACTTTATCACCAACGCTCCAATAAGTACCGCTCATTTATATTTATATGAAATATAAAAAATGAAAAATGAAAAAACTTAAAAAAAGAATAGAGAAAATCACCACAATCTCCAACCAACATTTATGGGTTCTTCGGGTTTTGTTTTTTGTTCTTGGAGGTCTTGTTTGATTTTATCGTTAAATTGTATTTGTGTTTTGATATAACGGACATCTCGTTTCAGTTGGTCGGTTTCAGTTAGAAGTCCTTTCAATACTCGTTGAATATCTTCTAATATATCAATGTTCTTTTTCCGTTGAGACCGATTCTCCATTATATCAATATAAGAGATAAAAAAAATGAATGGTGAAAAAATATATTACAAATAATTAAATGGGAGAACTTGATGATTTTTCATTAGATCAAATGGCGGGTGCAACCGCTCTTGTAATTAGTTCTCTTGGTGGTTTATTGTTGATAGTTTTTAAAAGTAGATGTAAAACGATAAAGTGTTGTTGGGGTCTTTGGTCTTGTGTCAGAGAAATCCCTGATGTTGATTCTGATGGTGATGAACCTCAACCTGAACCGGAACCAACAGGAAATCCATGAGTTTCCATCAACTTAACTTTATCCGGAAACTTTTCCTTGTACTCATCAATTCGGTTCATTCTTCGATAATAATAAAACAGACTCTTTGCCTTGATAAAGTCTTGATTCTTAATGTAATTCTCTTTTTTAGTATCTTTGTAATGTGCTTGATAATGTGCCTTTGCTCTTGCTCTATTTTGTTCTATGAAAGCAGGATCATTCTTTTTCTTTTGATACTTCTTTCGGTCTCTTTCCCGATTCTTCTTATATAACTCAATAATCTTGTTGATTTGAACTTCATCGTAAATGTTTGACATTCTATATTATATAATAGATAATAATTTCTTTTTAAATCAATATAACCGCATGAAAAGGTGGTCAAATCAAAATCAGAAAAGTTTATTTTTAAAAAACTTTTCTCCCTCGGGGGAGCAACAACATCAAAAAAAATACTTTTTCAAAATCAATTTGACCACCTTTTTTGACCACCTTTTTTTGAGTTTTATCTTAAAGAATTAAAATCTTGATTATTATATAATGGAAGTGGAAAATCTTAAAGAAACTATCAAGAAATCTCGTCCTAATATTAAGGACACAACTATCAAGTCTTATGAAGCAAACCTTACTAAACTGAAAAAGATGTTTGATTCTGATGACTACACATTTCTCAAAGATATTGGTGAAGTTATGGAAAAGATTGGAGACAAACATTTCACAACAATTCGGAATTACTTGAATGCTATTATTATTCTTTTATCAGCACTCAATCATGACGAGAAGCATGATAAACTCTTAAAGGAGTATCAATCCAAGCGTGATGATCTAAATAAACAATATGAAGATGAGAATGCTACTGGAAAGATTTCTGAAAAACAAGAAAAGAACTTTGTCCCTTATGAAGATATTGTTGGGATGATAAACAAGATGGGACAAGATCTTAAAGGTTTCAAGAAACGAGAACTATCGGCAAAGGATAAGATGCTCCTTCAAATATATATCATATATCAGATTCATATCAGACTTCCTATGAGGAATGATGTTGCAGAGATGGAAGCAATTACAAAACGAGAATATAACAAACTGACCGAAGCAGAGAAGAAGGTCAAGAATTACTTGGTTGTTGAAAAAGGGAAGATGTTTATGGTTCTAAACAAGTTCAAAACATCCTCTAAATATGAAGAACTCCGTTTTGATGTTCCAAAAGACTTGGAGAAACTATTGAGATCATATCTCAAAATAAATGGGATGGGTGTCCTATTTAAATCAAGTACAGGAAAAGCATTGACAAGAAACCAAATAAGTCAGTTGCTTATTAAGTTTTCAAAAAGATATTTAGATGGTAAGTCAATATCAACAACTATGTTGAGAAAGATAGTATTATCTCACAAGTTCGGAGACTTGAAAAAAGAACAAGAAGAAATGTCCAAGATCACCGGACATTCAGTAGAAACCATGAATAATGTATATATCAAAGAATCTTGAAATCACCTTCAATCAAATCATTATTGGTCAATTTACAAGGAAGTCTCTTATTCACAACTTCATTATTCTTGATATACATTCCTTCCATTATTTCTAATTCGTGTTTTGTCTCACAAGGACAATCACATATCTTAAACATTTCATAATTGTCGTTCATCAATACTTCAAATGACGAACGATATGCTCGGGGTCTCGGATTGATTCCCAAATAACCTTTAAGATCTGTCAGATGTTTTGTCAGTCTTGTCTTCATTGGTTCCGTGGATGAACCTATGTACAGAAGATTTGTTGTATTGCACTTGATTCCATAAATATAAGCATTGGAGTATTTAGTCATATATTATAGATTAGAAAAAAAATATGCAATAATTATCCGCACGGACAATTTCTCAAAAATAAAATATATGTATAGATATAATGAGTTATGATTCACCTGTGTTCGAGTATGAAGAAGTTCTTGGAATGTATGATGAGATTTGTGAGTTGCTCAAAGATAGAGCAGACCTCTTAAAATTATTCACCGACCTAATCAAGAAAGGTGATACGAATTATGAAACAGAAAGCACTGCATCATCAGAAGATTATTCTGATAGTGAAGTTGTTGATGAAAAGATAATGTTAAAAAAGGATGAAAATGGTTATTTATCCATTGATTAATCTTGAATTGTTCTTTAAATACCCTTTTAAACTTGATTTATGCTTAAAACTACTTAAAAAGACATATAAATTAATTAATTTATTCTTTAAGTGCTGGTTTTTTCGTAATAATAACAGATTTAAAGCATATAAAGAGAAGACTTTAAGATTTATTATACTATGGGACAGACAAAATACATCACATTTCACTATAAGAACCTCTTGGTTTCTAAATACAAGACAAAGAACTCTGATGAAATAATGAAACTTGGAAATGACTTAATACTTAATGGTTTGAGAAACAACAAACCATTACAATTGCAAAAGATAATTATGAAAAATTATATGAATCTATTTCATCATAGAAGACTTAATAAACTCAAAGTGTCAAGTCAAGATCATAGACATTTCGTCGCTTGTTTTCTTGGATTGATGAAACTTAAAGAATTAGAAGAAGATGAATCAACCGGATATATCATTACAAAGTTTTAATCCGTTCATCTTGTAGAACTTCCTTATTTTTGATTATGTACTGGATTACACTTTCACGCTTCTTATCCTTTACTTTCTTTTTATCAGCATCAGACTTCGGTGCTGGTTTTGTTATTTTTTCCGCTTGACTCAAAGTTATTTGCTTTCCCCTTTGAACTTTTGGTTTGATTACTTTCTTTTCATGATCAACCCTATAACCTGCTTTTTCAATCAACTTAATAATATCATCTCTGCTTGATCCTTTGGGTATAACTATCTTTGAAAGTTTGTTGTGTGCTTTGACCAACTTTCTCAATTCGGTTGATGTGAGCATTCTCTTATATAGGTTATTAAGATATTTTTTTTTTCTTTGTTAAAAATATAATGATAATCCACAAATCTCACAGCAAGAATGAATTGTGCAGAATGATTGACCTTTTGAGACTTGATATAGCAAATCCAAAACAATACAAGAAGATTGATTGTGCTGGAATAATGGTTCATCATATCAAAACACTTGACAACATTGAACCAAGTATTTATCTGCCTTTCAATAATGTTGTAGAATTAAAACACTATCTCATCAATCCGAATCCAAACAAAATGCTTACGATTAAAGAGAAGAACAATGTGATTCATACTTGTAAAAAGATCAAGCATTTTTGTCGGAATAGTTTTGATATATCTTTGAGTGAGTACAAGAATATTGATGAATTATATCGAGATGCTGATTATGTGAAGAAGTTCGGTGCAATCCCATCAGTTAGAAAAGCAATCAAAGAACTTAATGAATATCCGAATAAACCAAGAGACATAGTTGTTGATATTCCCCTTCATGTTCAGAAGGAGTTAGAGATAAAATCAAAGTTGAGAAAGAAGAATCAATTTAAGTTGGAAGTGAAGAAAGGAGAGTTTTTTGTAAAGTTTGATTGATGAAAAGGTGGTCAAATTGATTTTGAAAAAGTTTATTTTTAAAAAACTTTTCTCCCCCGAGGGAGCATCACACTCAAAAAAAATACTTTTCTGATTTTGATTTGACCACCTTTTTTGACCACTTTTAATATTGAGATTTAGATGATGTTTTCTTAATATCGTTCATTGCTTTCTGAACAGACATTCCTTTTCTCATACGACTCATCATCATCATTCGATGCCGTTTCATATCAGAAACACTCATCCCTGCCTTCTTATTTTTTTCCATATGTCGTTTCAGTTGTGCTTTCTGCTCATCAGTCATTTTATTCATCATATTTATATTTATATCAATCATTTTTTTTCACTTAACATTTTTTTAAAATCATCAAGAATGTTATATCTTGAAAGACTATCTGCTTTGGATATTTTGTATATTACTGATGAACCTTCATCAAGTAGAGAAAGGGTTCCATCGGGATCTGTGATAATTGTTGTTATTGATGAGAACTTCATTGGTTCTGTTATTGTATATATTTCTGAACCGATAAGTTGTACATAATCCTTTTCGGCATTTGCACGATCCACAACAGCACAAACCGGAAGACTTAAACCTGAATTAACACCTCCAATATATTTCTGTGGTCTCATTATATCACTTCTGATTGTCATGTATGGATTCAATGAAACTCTTGGAAGATTCACACCTTCTATTTTGACCGATGATGCTGGAAGTGTTATTGCTGGAAGATGAGTCATTATACAAGCATCATCAGTAGGAGAAGGTTTATAGGTTCGGGCATCTTGTAAATCAACTTGTAAAGCAAAAGGAAGTTGTGTTCCTTCCTGAACAGCACCAAAAAGATTGATGACAAAACTATTAAGATTCGTATTCAGAAAATCGGCATTTGTGGAAGGATTTTCAAGACTATTTATATTCCTATCAGATACTCTTGCAATCTGATTATTTTTTGATGTTATTTCATTTGGATTAAATTGCTCATAACTAAAACCAAGAATCCCTAAAAGAGAATTATTCCATATTAGTCTTTGACTTATATCGTATTTGTTTTGATCCACCTTTGATGTTTTTCCAAAATTGATACATACACCACAACGAGAATCATAATACTCCCAAGCAGAAAAGTTTGGATTCATTGGTTCTAATGTGATCGGTGCTGTGAGTTGAGTTCCTATCCCTTTAATATCTCCACTCTGAAAAATATAAGGAACCATCTCATTACACCAGTTCCATCCCAAAGTTCGTGGATTTATCTTAATAACTTCATCACCGGCATTTGAGTTGATAGGTTTTGATGTTTGAGAATCACCATCAACATAAGTAGCACCAGCATCATAAATATTTCCAACATTGTTGGGTCGGTGTAAAAACGAGAAACCAAAACGATTGCTCACATTATCGTATTGTAAAGCAAGGTCATTTGCTCCGATATAACTCTTTTGGATAAGAGGTGTTGCATCTGTTCCGCCCTCGATAAAAGACGCTTCTGTATCAATACTGATAAATTGTTTTCCTGTTTGAGTTTGTCCTGTTAAACCCATTCCAGTTGTTAAAGACATGACAACATTTCCCCAAGATGAATAGTGATAATCCCAACCAATCATCGTCGCCTGACCGAAAGTATATCCTTTAATATTATCAGCATCCCACACCGACACTCCGTCTTGTTGTGCTCCCGTAGTTGTAAAAGGTTGCATTCCCCCTCTCATATTGAATATCTCCGGTCTTAAACCATTTACAAGTTCGGGATGTAATGTGATAAAATCATATTTAGTTCCACCTCCACCATAATCTACACTTGTTTTTGTAGCAAACCCATACGACAATTTATCGGTTGATCCGCCACCCGTATCAATATTCCTATATGTTTTATCGTATTTAAAGAAGAATGCAGTTGATCTGTGGTCTGTGTCAAATGTCCGAAGATTTGCTCCCTCTTGTCCATTGTCATAAGTAAAAGGAACATATCCATCATCACCGAGAATATCAAAAGCATTTCCACCATCATAATCATCACCCGTATCTTGTTGATCAAACCGATTGATATGTAAAAATCTGCTATTGTCTATGGTTGCGGGTTCTCCCCATTCAGTAGTAGTTTTTTTATTCACAAATGGGAAATTGTCTTCTAAACTCTTACTTTCATCAAAGAATAATTCAGGATATCGACCTTGTACATCAAACAAATCACTCAACATCTTTAAGTTATTCTCTGTATATAACCATGATGTAATAATTGGATCACTTGTATTATTTTTCAGTGTAGCATCATATTTGATACTATTTAATATATAGTTAGATATTCCAAAAGTAAGATTGTCGGGTGGATTTCTTGGGTCTATCGGCGGGTCTGCTGATTGTTGCTCAATAGTTCCAACAAAACCAAACCGAGTGTTTATCTTTGTCCCAGTTTCATATAAGTCAGGTCTCTTTATGAGAATCGTATTAAATGATTTCCACCATTTAAAAGCAGATTTCATATCTCGTGCTTCTGCTGGTGATCCCATAGGAATATTAAAATAATTCCTATAATTGACTAAATTAAAATCTGTTGTTGCACAATTCACGGGTTCATAATATCCAGTTTGTAATGATGTCGTGTAATCATATCTCCCTTGTTTATTATATATGATTGGATTGTCAGCATCTTCTTTTTGTAGTTGCTTCGTTATTTGTTCAGATATGCTTTGAGGTGTTGAATATCCGGTCTCAACTTCAATCTTGTTGAGTTTCACCTTCTTTATATATGGAAACAATGCAGGAGAACGGAATTGAGGTCTTACAAATCTTTTTGGAAAAGAATCAGGTAAAGGATCACCACCCTCTTCATCATTAAACCATAATTCAGCAGTGATCTCGGTTGTTGAACCATCTTCTTCTAAAAATGTATAAGATGGAACCCCATCACCATACATCATCCAATCATATTCTCTCTCAAATACAAAGAACTTTTTACAATCATTTTTCGGTTTTAATTTCCTATAACCATCAGAAGTGGTTCTCAAATAATTCTCATTATTATCAAACAACGAATATCCATAATAATGCAATTTTGTTGTTGGATAATAAGTCCCTTCGTAAGTTATATCCTGAAAAACATTATGATAATCTTCCTTTAAAAACATTCTCTTATAGTTGTCATATCCAGCAAAACCCTTTCCAAAGAACAAACTATCTTCGGGACTATAACGAGATTCACCACTCAATATCCCCTTTTGATAAAACAATCTATTTCCGGCGTTTGCTGACTGCTGACTATCCAAATCAAAATCGGGTCGTGTATAATAATTTACTATATCGTAAATTGCTGGATAAAGAGGACTTGTAAATACTTCACCCGTGAAACTAATAGCATCATAGACTTCCCGTAGATGTTTTCTTGGATGAAACACATACGACTCACCATCAGAAGTCTTGTAAAGTTGTGTTTCTAAGTACGCCTCATTATCTTTCAAAGACACTGATACATCTTCATTGTATATTTGTTTAAACACAATTCTATCTTGTGGAATATCAGCAACAACCGGATCAATAGTGTCGGGATCAGTGGGTTCTGTGGTTGATCTATCGGTTGGTTTAAATAAGATTGGTGGATATTTATTATCAAGTGAATATGTTGTTGGTTGTGTTGTTGCTTGTGTCGTTTGAGTAAATGTTGATTCAACTTCAAGTGTTTTTCCCTTAAACTCAATTGAGTCGGGATTAGCACAACCACGCTTGTTGATGAATGCTGATTTGACTTCTATTGTATCTCCAACATCTAATTCAATCACCCGACCCATACGATTTGTAAATATAGCATTATTATCAAACTCTCTCCCCTTTTGTGCTGACTGCTCTCTATTGCATTCCAGCAGTGTAAGATTAGCAAAACTCATAATATAATATAGTAGATTATTTTTTGGTGAATAAATAAACCAAAAAAACTCCAAAAATAAATGTTAAAAAAAAATTAAGGTTTATATGTCTTTAATTTGAATCGTCGTTTGTAATCTGATACGGATGCTTTCATGGTTGGTTTATTCCAAAGTATCCACCTACTTAAAGAACCAGCGGTCATATAATCATCCCAGTTCTCTCTTGCTTGATGTCTTTTTAAATATTTCTCTTTTCGTGATTTATCTTTATGAGTTGTAAAATCACCATAACCTTTTTGACCGAAATGTGTGGTCTTTATCTTTTTCCTTTTTTCATCATAAAAAACCGCCATTAGTTTTTTTGCTTTCGTTGTTGAAGGTTTGATCTGAACAAACACCATATTACTTCTTCATAGATTTAAAATCAACCTTGTATTTTTTCGTTATTTCAGCATCAATCTTTCGTGCATTTCCACCAAGTAGATATGAATAGACTCGGGCGTATGCCCAAGATTGAGCAGTTTGATTGGGTCTTGAACCAGCAGAATAGTACGCTCCTTCCCCTTTCTTAAAAACTTCGTCAATTGCTTTGAAAGGGATCCCAGTAATCTTTGCTATGTTTCGTTTAGAACGACCACCTTTCATTTCATCTAATCGTTTCCCATATATCTTGTTGAACTTTTGAGTCCATGTAGATTCTTTGGATTTGAATGATGTTTCGGGTCGTCGTTTTCCTTCAAAAATAGACTTGATTTGCTTGGTTCTTTCATATCCTTTAAGTCCCTTGACATAGTTTTCAGGAACCATTCTTGATTCACCTCTATAAGTGATTTTGACTTTATTGACCATCTATATATATGACTCATATATATTTTATTGTATTTTTTTTTTATACGAAATATGTTTCCAAATGCCCATCAGAGATGACAACATACCTTTTGACTTCTAACCACGCTCTTTGTGTGAATGTTCGTGCTTCCATAGGTGCCGACATATGCAGATCTATTCCACGATTATCAACACGAGTAGAGAGTCCCGAAGTTCTGAAACCTTGATGGAAGAACTTCCCTGCTAAATCGGTTGATTGACCACGACCCTCAAATTGAGTTGAGTTTCCGTCAGACATCGCTTCGTCTCCCTGACCCGAATACAGAGTTCTCGATACAAACGGAACCATTCCTTCTGCTTCTTTCAGATTATGGAATTGTCTCGAAGGGTTTGTAAGGTCTTGGGGATATAAGAACTCACTATTGACAAATAAATTTGTAGTCATTACATTTATATCAAGTTCGCCTGAACCACCAAGAGCAGTCGGAGTCTCACCTGTGTATTTTCCTAATAGACTCGTATCACCAAAATCATCAACATTCATAGACCACAATACAGAATCAACAACCATACCATTTCCACCAAGATTCCTCACATTATTCAATGCTCCCGCTTGACTTACAGACTGCTTGGATAATAGATAATCCGTATATGAGAAAGTTAAACCTTGTGCAAACTCATCTCGGAACTTTTCCATAATTTCACCCGAGTAAAATGTATAATCAGCAATAAACTTACAATCCTGTTTTTTAATTTGAAACGATGCCGGAGACGAAGCATCAGAACTTAACGGAAGAGCAAGTCTTTCAGATGCTTCCTTGCTCCAATACAGAACAACTTGGACTCGTTCATCGGGCAAGAGGAAAAGTGGCAACTGATTTCCAGCACGGCAATAATTAAATAGATCATGAAGTTTCAGTTGAAACTCCGGTTCTGCTCTGTTTCTAATAACCGGACGAGTTGATAAACCTTCCCGACCGGATACAGCAACATCACCCGACGCCCGATTGATCTCCATACCATTTCCCAAACCATAGAAGGATGCTTTCACATCAGATTCAGCATCGTAATACAAATCAAAATCAACTTGACGACCCGTGAGGAATTGTTCTCTTTCTTTATTGATTGAGTTCTGTACAAACATCGAGCGGACTGATTGAAGATTACTCCAATCATCAGTATCATTGATTACACGACCGGCGGTTGTTCTGAGAACTGCACGACGAACGAGAGAATGAATCCCAACATTAGAATACGGGAAAGCATCTTTAAGTGCTTCTGTACTTCCAACATCAAGAGAAACCATCACAGCACTATTGGGGTGTAAAAACCCTTTTGGTTGGAGTTCAAAAACACATTCCGTCTGACTAAATGTCAGAGGTTCAAGAATATCTGATTCAACCCTCATCAGAGTATTTGTCTCCATAGACTTAATGTTAAGAATAGATGGTTGTTTAGACGAACTATTTTCTGCTCTTGCCGTATCAGAAGCATCGGGTTTCATAACTTCACTCATATTTATATAATATGAAATATAAAAAACTATCAATTAAAAAAACAAAAAAACACTTTAAGAAATTAGTTGAACTCCCGATTCATTGTACAGGATAGTTGATTCAGCATTTACAAACAAGAAAAGAGATTGAGCATTGGAAGAAGTTAAATCACATTCAATCGATACTCCGAAAGTCTGCTCTTTCATCTCGACACCTGTGCCGTTGAGATAATTATCATAATTTAATCCAATACCGAAGAATACACCGCCATTCTGAACAAACTGATACGGGACGCCACGATTGACACCACCCGCCGAAACTTTGCTTAACCATCCACGATTAGCATTTGTGAGACCGCCGAGATTGTGGCGATTATGGTCATACTTGGAAACCGCTTGGATATAATCTCTGAATAATACGGGATCATAGACAGAAGTGTTGGTTGTTTCTTTGACATTTGTCGAACGGGGAAAGAGTTTTGGAAAAATTGTGCCTCCACGGAGGAAGGTAATTTTTTCAACCGACCCTTGTGTCCCATCAAGGTTAGTAGGTGGAAGAGTTGCAAAACTATCAGCACCAATGTTATTAAGTTTATCAGAAGCAATCAAATTGATAAATAGTGATTTCACTTTGGATAAACCGAGATTCATGGATAATTGAATGTTGTTGCTGTTTGCCGTATCGTAGAAACTATGAATGGATTGATAAGTCATAGCACCTTGTTTCTGTGAAAGGAGACGAGATAGTTGGTCAGGAGGAGGAGTGATTACAGAGCATACAAGACGGACATTTTCTAACTGATAGAATGCCGATAAATAATCAGAAACATCAGGATCATTCTCAAAATCAGCAGGGAGGACTTGTAATGCCTGTGAATCACTTTCCATCATTATGCTTAAATCTAAAGATCCAAGAGTGTTAGGTGTAAGTGGAATACTCGAACCAGCGGACAGCAGTCCGCAAATTAAGGGGACACAGAAAGACGATTTTTCAGGTTTGCATACAACCGATTCTTTACACGCTTCAAAGTTGGGGAGAGTCAAAGCAGATTCGGAAAGATGACCAAGCGAGTCTTCCATTCCACCAGTAATAGCAAGATAAGAACTCATCCATCGGTTATAGTTCTTTTCGTGAGAAATCGTTGTGGATGTACGACCGGATTTCCAAATGAGAGATTGCATTACAGAATAAACACCAATCTTGGAACTTAATGAAAGAGTATCACCACCCGCTAATTCTGTTGGGGGTGAAGCATCTGCTTTGAAAAAACGAATATCACCAACAAGACGAACTGAATGGGGGTCTAATACAAAGTTTCCTTCGGGGATTCGGAAGTCAAGTTGAGCATAACCCTTGCGGAATGCATAAGTATTGTCTGAACTCTTGTTTTGAGGTGCTAATTCCAAATATCTTGACGACATATTATATTCTTAATAAAGATTAAAATTGAAGACTAAAAAAAAATCAAAAGAAAAATCTTAATAATTTGAACCAACCAAATAAATATAAAACAATTGCTATTAAAACATAACAATCACATTCATCCATATATTTATATGAGATTTTATTCTTAATAAGAAATTAAGCACCCATTTCAACTGCTCTTAAAGTTGATGGTTGTGATTGAACAATTCCACCAGCACCGGCAAGATTCACCTGTGTTGGTGCTTGTACAACTTTCGGTGGTGGTGGTGGTGGTGCTTCTTGTTGTTTATGATGTCCAAATAATTCAGATATATCAGACACCAATCCACCGACAGCACCTAAACCAACTCCCGCCATCACTAACAAAGGATCTCCGGTTGCTACACCAAGCAAATCAGCACCCGAACCAATTTCATTCATAAAGTTTCCGACTTTGTCTCCTGTATTTTCTCCATAGAATACAGACTTGCTTTTGACTTGATCATATATATCTGAACCCAACATAGTTGCTGAAAACAATGCTCCACCGACCTTTGCAATCCCTTTTCCGATTTTTCCAACTTTACTTGCTTCTTGTCCCACTTCTTCTAATTCTCTGCCTGCTCCCAATTCAACTTCCGCATTTTCACCACTATTGCTTGATGCTTCACGAGTTTCATCTGCTTCACTTGAACCTGCTTGATTGCTTTCGGGTTGTTCTGATTCTGATGGTTGAGATTGATTAGGAGAGTCATCTTCTATTCCTTGTTGTTCTATTGCTTGACTTGGATTGTTTGCAGGATTCCTCATGTCTTCTAACTCAAACTCTAATGGTTCCACAGGTTCATTGGTGGAACTAATAGTGCTTTTAACACCTCGTCCCGCCTTTCCAACTAAACCCCCAACATTAGAAGCAAACCTCAATGATGGGACTTCGGAGATTTTCCCACCTTCTTTAATAAAGTCTTTATATTCATTATATTTTTCAGTTATAGCAGTTCCGTATTCACCGACTTTTTCTATTGCTTCCTTTTGTTTTTCCTTGACTTTTGCTCTTCCTTCTGCTTGTAATGAATCAACTAAATCATTATAGTCCGCCATATTCCGATTGTTGATTTGATTGATTGCTTGGAAGTTTTGTGCTTCATTAAACTCCAACTGATTTGATTGGTTGATTCCCGACTGAATCCCTGCATACTCTATGGGTTGTCTCACTCGTCTATCAAAGTCCATATTTATATTTATATGAAATATTAAAAAAATGATAGTTAAAAAACTACTTTTTACGAAATATCGTTATGACTCTAAAACGATGATTGGTTGATTTAACCATTCCAATTCTTCCAATAATGTCCCACTCAATCTTCTTGTAATTTGGAAGGACTTGATCTAACCAAACCAATATCCCACCTTGTTTCATTATTTTAAAACACTCTTTAAAAACAACATTTCGTTTCACCATACAACAACCATATCTCTCACAATCTTCAACTGAATATGGTGGATCAGCATATATTCTTTCATAAAAATTATGGGGTAATATATCAGACATTTTGTCTGCTTCTATTCCTACATTGTAATCAACTTTATCATAATCAGAATCATCGGGGAGAGACCCACTAAATAAATGAAGAGATTTCTTGGGAATCAAAGGAAACATACTATATATCCGTTTTAAATATCCGTATGGATATGCACCATATAAATCGGTTTTTGTTGTATAATTATTTCCCATAACCCAAATCCCTTCTATCACTCCTTTATTCACAATAAGTTTGCTGTAATTTGGAAAGTTGTTGTGATATTTCTCTATGACTTCCTCCATGTATAATCTTATCAAAGATTTTATTTTCACTCAAAAACCTCATCATCTTCATCAGGGAGTTTTCCCTTCCACATCATCTTATCACCTATCCCAATCAACTCTGAAAATCCCGAATAGAAATGAGCGGGATTCTGTTGAGCATCGATATAGAGAAAGTTGTATCGTTCCATCTGTGAAATCTTGTAATAATTAGCAAAGTTCTTGGGTGCTAAATCAGAATACTCTTCTTGAAGTTTATCCCATTCCATATTTGATTGTTGTCTGTATATCAAAATGTCCGTAGCATTGGATCTGATCATATTTGAAACAGCACGAGCAGATTGTACAAATATCATGATACTCATCTCATAATGTCTGAACCGAGTTGCTAATGAGTTTATAGCATTCCCCGATGATTTCTTAAAATCTTTTGAAATGATGTCATCAAGAATCAGAAGACTTGTCGGCATCTCTTCACGATCATAGGATTTCTGTTGTGCAATTAAATCAGTGATCATTTTATTTTCATAATGATCTTCAAGTCTGAAAGCATCTCCCATAAACTTATACATTTTCGGATCATTTCCAGCGGTGTTCGATATAACCAACACATCATCCCAATAATCAGTTCCATACATATCTTCCCGTCTCATCATATTTATTAGTGAGTTAGTCTTACCTGAACGAACTGAACCATAACCAATCAATAGAAAGGGTGGTTGAGGAAGTATCGGATTCACAGGAGGATATTTCCCTTTATCTTCCAAGTCCTTTACCTTGTATATTTTGAGTCCTTTTGGTTTTGATTGACCTTCCATTATACTATAAGCAATAAAATAATTTAATGAGAAAATAACGAAATAAACTTTGATTGATAAAAGGTGGTCAAAAATAGAAAAGGTGGTCAAAAATAGAAGAAAAGTGGTCAAATATTAGAAATAAATGACCACCTTTTTTATAGTCTATATCCGTCTTGATTTTGTAAATAGTTATTCTAAAAATTGATTTTATGGTCTTAAAAATAAAAAGGTGGTCAAATCAAAATGGAAAGTTTTAAAAATTGATGCTTGTCTTTCCTCGGAGGGAAAAAAGTTTTCTGAAAAATACTTTTTTGGATTTTGATTTGACCACCTTTTTCAACACTCCGATATAGAGAAAATAGTTTAAAGATTTAGCACAATTATTATATATACTATATTATACAATGGCGGGATTTCACACAAAGACATTTCTCAAACACGATGACTATATGACTCCGAAGTACGCTTGGGAAAACATCAATCAATATATTCCAAAGGATAAAGTGATATGGGAAGCATTTATGGGAGACGGGAAATCCGGTGAATATTTAAGTGAGTTGGGTTGTAAAGAAGTTATTCATAATGACAATGATTTCTTTGAAAGTAATGAGGGAGATATTCTGATAAGCAATCCACCATTTTCCAAATGTAAGGATATTATGCCGAGATTAAAAGAATTGGATAAACCATTTATCCTTTTAATGCCGAGTGCTAAACTAAATACATCATATATTAGAGAGAACTTTAAAAATACAGATAATCCTTTACAGATCATCATCCCAAGAAAAAGAATCCATTTTGTTAAAAATGGGACAGAACCAACTAATAAATGCAATTTTGACTGCTTTTATTATTGCTATAAAATGAATCTTCCAAGAGATATTATATGGTTAGATTAGAAACAATTACCCCAATAATCATCAGAACTATTGTAAGAAGGTTTTCTTGAAACAATGTTCATTAATTTCTGTCTTTCTCTTGATTGATGTTGTTCTTCTTCTCGTTTCTTTGCTTTTTCTTTTTTTCTCACTTTTCTAATTTCATCATAATTAGCAATTGCTCTAAATGTTAAGTTGTCCATATCTTCTTGTGTATATATGTACTCCTTCTTTGGTTTCTCAACTGGTTTCTCAACTGGTTTAGGTTCCTCAACTGGTTTCGGTTTTGGTGTTGGTTTAACTCTCACACTTTTTCGGAGATCTTCTAACTCTTCATCTTGTTTTGCTTGTTTGAGCATCTTAATCTCTTTTTTCTTTTGAGCATTTGCACGACGAACTGCTAATGCTTTTTTTCGTGCTTCTGCTAATTTTTGCTTTTGTTCTTCGGTCATGACTCGTTTCTTCCGTTGTTTTTTCACGGGTTCTTCTTTCTTAATCTGAACCGGTGGTTCGGGATCTTCTACATCTAAACCACCAACATCATCACTTTCCGGCAAGATTGTCTCTTCTTCCTCCTTAACGGGTTTCATTTTCAATGATGGTTTTCGTGAATCGTCATCAAACACATCATCTTCATTCAAATCAACTTTAACAACTTCGGGGATCACTTCATTCTCATCAGATTCATCACCGCCAATCACATCAGGTAGAAAGTCCATTATATTCTTAATGGATATATTAAAATTGACAGAAAAATAACTAAAAGTTTCTGTTAGTTTCTATTAAAGGTTAAAAAAAAAGTGGTTAAAACTTGGTTTTAAGAAGTGGTGTATCACTTTCTTTGAAATGAAGACATACAATCGTCTTTCCTGTGATTCCACGATCCGCCAATCGTTCAAGATTATCACATAGGGATAAGTGTATTTCGTTCAATGCAATCTCATCAGTATTGTTTAGTTTGAT
>CAACVD010000300.1_pt1 | contig 23804 bp, 30 predicted proteins | sample 2381771 | NCBI WGS metagenome assembly CAACVD01 (sample SAMEA5211965, study PRJEB30684) | marine metagenome | biome: Marine; feature: Epipelagic; material: Water | collected 2015-10-15 | depth 15 m
AAAGCATCATCAGGTACAGACCCGTAAACTTTCCAATGACCACAATCTGTCATTATAATGTTTCTATATAATTTTTAACAACTAAATCTAAAGAACTATAAGTCCAATCACTGCCATAGTTATTATCAGAAAGTGATGTTAACTCTATAACATCGTCAAAAATATCTAATTTTACTTTTACCTTTTTTAATGAAGGTAAATCGATAATTCTTTCAATTTTTATAGTATCTATAGATATAGAAACTTCTTGTTGTTTAGTAATTGTTTTTGTTGAGGATAAATTAATTGCCATTACTATATTTATTTTTTATTTTTCTTTTTTCTACGTTTACCTACTATACCTCTTCTTGATTGAACTGCTCCTAAAATTTTTGGTTTTCTATAATCACCTGGTGCATAAAAATCTCCTTGCGTGTTACCTACTGCTGCAGCAGGGCCTAAAGCTCCACCACCTACAGTATTATCATCTTCTTCTTTTGCCTTTTTATTTTTCTTTTCTTTAAGTTTTTTAATAAAAGCTTTTTCAAATAGAGTTGTTTTTTTCACATAAGTATTTATAATTATATTGTGAGTTTACTAGAGCAATATATAAGTGAGATAGAAAAAGATTTACAAATAAATGAATTTAATTTAAAAGAATCTTCTATGAAAACGCCAGCAAGAAAGCATTATTGGGTTAGCAAATTAATAAATCATAAAAAAAATTTAAATAAATTACGTAAAGAACGGGATAATCTTAAAAAAAGTGTAGTAAAACAAATTATAGAAGAGAGTCCTATTAAAGTTACTGTTCCAACTGCTGAAAAAGCTAGTTACAACCACCAAAAAATGATTGAATTATCAGATAAAATTAAAAATGAAGAACTTTTAATTGAATTTCTTGAAAAAACTGAAAAAACTTTTAGTGCTGTAGGTTTCGATATTAAAAATATTATCGAAATAATGAAAATGGAACAATTATGATTGAATTTAAAGTAGATAAAGGTAAAATTAAATTAATTACCAGTTATCTCTCGGAAATCAGAGAATATTTTAGTGTTAAAGATGAAACTGCACGTTTTAGATTTAGAGGCCGGGCTAGATTTGTTGTAAATCCAAGAATATATTGTATAACACCTACAGGTTTATTTGAAATAGGTATGTTTTTTGATATTTTAAGTTATGTAAAATTACAATACCCTGATGAAGAAGTATTTTTTGATAATAATATTTTATCAATAGTTAAACCTACTCTTAAAGATACACGACTATATAATAACTTAAAATATGAATTGAGAGACTATCAAGAAGAAGCTTGTAATAAAGCTATATCATTCGGTAGAGGTATTCTTAAAATGGGTACCGGTGCAGGTAAAACACTTACAATATGTTCATTATTGATGAGTTTGTATCTTGACAGAAAAGAAAAAAATAAACCTTTTAAATGTTTGTTAATAGTACCTGATCTAGGATTAGTTAGTCAAACTTATAATGATTTTATAGAATATAATGCTTTATTTAAATTTACCAAATGGACAGGTAAAAATAATCCAGACTTAACTGCTAATGTTATTATTGCAAATTTAGGTATTTTGCAAAGTCGTTTTTCTGAAAATGATTGGTTAACTAACGTCGATGCTTTAGTTATTGATGAGTGTCATAAAGTTAAAAAATCTAATAAGATTAGTAAAATGGTTCATCAAATAAAAACAGTACATAAATTTGGGTTAACTGGTACATTACCAGATAATAAACCTGATGAGTGGAATATTAAAGGTAAGATAGGAAAAGTAATTTATGATAAAGATAGTTATGAATTAAGATTAGAAAAATATCTAACTACGGTAAATGTTAGTATTATAGATTTAAAATATAAAGATAAACCTCTTTATGTTTCTGGAGCTAATAATTTTAAGAATGAATTAGATTTTATTTACAATAATGAGTTTAGAAATAATCTTATAAAAGGAATGTGTAGTAAATTTAATAATAATTCTCTGATTCTTGTAAATCATTTAGCTCATGGTGATGCTTTATATGATAAACTTTTAGAGTGTACTGATAAGCAAGTATTTTTTGTAAAAGGTGAGGTTGAAGTAGAAACAAGAGACAAAATTAAAAAGATTATGGAAACAAATAATAATGTTATTTGTATAGCTATGAGTTCTATCTTTAGTACTGGTATTAATATTAAAAATATACATATGATTATGTTTGCTTCAGGTGGTAAAAGTTTTATAAGAACTATTCAATCTATTGGTAGAGGTTTACGATTAAATGAAAATAAAAATAAATTAGTTATAATAGATTTAGCTGATCATTTAAAATACGGGGAAAGACATTCTTTTAAGCGAAAGGAAATATATGGTCAAGAAAAAATTAATTATAAAATAACTGAAATAGTTGAAAAATAAATATTATATTTTATAATTAGTTATGGCTAATACTAAGAAAGCGACTACAAAAAAAACTACCGGTAAGAGACGCGGACCTAAACCTAAAAAAACTGAATATTATGTTGATCCACGCGAACTAAAAGCTGAATTAGTAGCGTATTATGATAGTGATGAATGTTCGAGAGAACTAGGAGATATGATACATAAGATTGCTCATGGGTTAAGTTATTCGTCTAACTTTATAAATTATACATATAGAGATGAAATGGTGGGAGATGCATTAGTAAAAATGTATACCGCTGTAACAAATAAAAAATTTGATATAACATCAGAATATAACCCTTTTAGTTATTTTACTACTATTGCGTTTCATGCTTTTATTAATAGAATTAAAAAAGAAAAGAAGCATACAGAAACATTAAATGAATATAAAGAAAAAGTATATGAAGAGGAAATGATTGACTCAAGTAATGGTAAAGTTTATACTAAACCTCTGAATGATGACGATTCAGATGAATAAAGTAGCTATATTTTCAGATATTCATTTAGGAGTTCACCAAAATAATGATTTTTGGTTAGGAGTCGCTAATAAATGGTCTGATTGGTTTATCAAAGAACTAAAAGAAAAAGGTATTAATGATATTATTTTCTGTGGTGACTTTTTCCATTATAGAGATGAAATAAGTGTTAAAACTTTAAATTTTGCAAAAGACTTTTTAGATAAGTTTAAAGATTTTAAAATTATTATGATTACTGGTAACCATGATGCTTGGTATAAAGATAATAGTGAAATAAACAGTCTTAGTATTTTTAAAGGTTATAAAAATATAACTATATACGATAAATTAACTACAATAGATTATAAAGATAAAACTTTTACTTTTTGTCCTTGGGGTAGCAAAATTGAAAATATTCCGGAAAGTGATATTATATTTGGTCATTTTGAATTAGAAAACTTTAAAATGAATGCTTATAAAATATGTGACCATGGAGATGATCCTGATGTATTGGTAGAAAAAGCTTCTAAGGTATTTACTGGTCATTTTCATACAAGAGATGAAAAACATTTTAATAAACAAGATTGTTCTATAATTTATACTGGGAATCCTTTTGAAATGGATTTTGGAGATTCAATGCAAAAAAAAGGTTATTATATTTTAAATGTAGATGATCTTTCTCATGAATTTTTTGTTAACGAAATTACTCCTTGTCATATTAAAATAGTTTTATCAAAACTTATTAAAGTAACGGATGTTGAAAAAACTTTTAATAATATCCTACCTAGTAATATTATTAAGTTAGTTATTGATAAAAATATAAATAGTGATCATTTAGATTTATTAGTAACGAAAATGTCATCTTATAAACCTTTAGAATTAAGGATTGATTATGATGTAAATTATAATAAACTTAAAATTGAAGGTGAAAAAGATTATGATTTATCAGGTGTTGATATTAAACAAGCAATAGAAGAATTTGTAAATTTATTAGATATAGAAAATAAAAGAGATGTTGTAAATTATACACAGTCTCTATTTGAAAGAGTTAGATGAAGTACGTAAGTTTTAAAGAATTAAAAATAAAGAATTTTTTATCTGTAGGTGAAGAGCCTGTGGTAATCAAATTTGAAAAAGGGTTGCATATTATTACAGGGATTAATCGCGATAAAGAAGATAGACGAAATGGTGTAGGAAAAAGTACTGTAGCTGATGCATTATATTTTGCTATTTTCGGTCAAACTTTAAGGGAATTAAAAAAGAATTTTATTGCAAATAATTTAACTGCAGGTACTTGTGAAATACAATTATCTTTTACAGTGGATGACCCTAAACATGGTTTCAATGAATTTGATATTATACGTACATTAAACCCGTCTAAGTGTTACATATACAAAAATGGAAATGATAAGACTAGAGATAGTATAGTTAATACAAATGAATATATTAATACAGTACTTTCTTCAACACCAGAAATATTTCAAAACTGTGTTATCATGACTCTTAATAATCATATACCATTTATGGCTAAGAGTAAAACAGATAAAAGAAAATTTATTGAGCAAATCTTTAATTTAGAAACATTTAGTAAAATGCTTTTTGAATTGCGTAATGAGTATAATGAAGTAAAGAAAAATTTCGATATTGAAATTACACGTTTAGAAGAAACTAATAATTATCTCACAACACAAAAAAGTCATAGAGATAATTTTAATAACGATCAAGAAAAGAAAATAGCTTCATTGAATGATACAATAACAGTACATAAAAATGATTTAGATGAAGCAAATAAAAAGGTGTCAGAAATAGAAGCGTTAGATGATAAACCTTATAAAGATAAATTATTAGAGTTAGAAAATAAATTAAAGAAAAATAACGATAATAAAGAAGAAGCAAATCGTCAATGCATTGAACAAAAACAAATTATTAAAACTAATGCAGAAATTCTTAAAAAATTAGGTACTGAAGAAGATACTTGCCCTGTTTGTTTGAGACCTATTGAAGATCATGATAAACAAAAGATAGAAGAAGAAAAAGAATATATACGTAAATTTTTAGTAGGTGAAAAGGAAGGTGTTGAATCTTGTTTAAAAAGCATTGAAGAGTTTAATCAAGAAATAGATAAAATAAATTCAGCAGTAAAAATAGTTAATAATAAAATTAATGAAATAGGTAATAAAAAATACGGTATAGATCATGTAAAAGATTCTGTTAAGTATATCGAAAAATGTATTACTGAAATAGAAACTGAAATAGAAGGAGTTAAAAAAGAGAAAAATACTTTTTCAGATTCAGTTAATGAATTACAAGAAAAAATAGATAATATTAAAACTGAAATAACTAGTCTTAAAAAAGTTATTAATTTAATGGATATAGTTAAGTTTGTCGTTAGTGAAGAAGGAGTTAAGAGCTTTATTGTAAAAAAGATTCTTACCCATTTTAACAGTAAATTAACTCACTTTCTTAAGAAATTAGATAGTAATTGTGTGTGTATGTTTAACGAATATTTTGAAGAAGAAATCGTAAATGAGAAAGGTAAAATAAGTTTATATAATAATTTTTCTGGAGCTGAAAGAAAAGCTATAGACCTTGCTTGTTTATTTTCATTTATGGATATGAGAAAAGCTCAAGGTGATGTTCATTATAATATTAGCTTCTACGATGAACTGTTTGATAGTAGCTTAGATGAAAAAGGTGTAGACTTAGTTTTAGAGATTTTAAATGAAAGAGTTGAGAAATATAACGAGTGTGTATTAGTTATTAGTCATCGTAAGGAAAGTATTAAAGCAGCTACAGGGAATATTATATTTTTAGAAAAACATAACGGTATAACAAAACAAGTAAGTTTTGTTGATTAAACAGAAACATTAATTAAATTTTATTATGCTAATTCAAGGTAACATGCCATTTCAAGGACAACAAATAATACCAATGGGTATGCAAGTTGCTCCGCCTCAGAAAAAAGAAGAATTGAAGCCACCAGAACAAGGTCTTCCTAGATTCTTAAACTACTATGCAGATTATTCTGGATGTGGTCATTGGAGAATGATATGGCCTGAACAAGTTATGAATGCTCATTCTAAAGCTGTGGTGCATGGTACTACTGTAATGAATGCTGATCCAAGATATTATGTAGATGCTAAAGGCGTTAGAATTCAAAGACAAGCTACTCCTCAACAGTTGCAGTTTGTTAAGTTTTTAAGAGAGTTAGCCGACCGTCACGATTCACCTTGTAAAGGAATGAGATTAATTTACGAAATAGATGATATTTGTTTTAAGGAAGATATTCCAGAATATAACAAATATAAACCTGCTTTCGAAGACCCAGAGATTAGAAAATCAGCTCAAGAAATGATGGCAATGTGTGATGAAATAACAGTTACATGTCCGTTTATGAGAGATTATTATAAAGAAAAAACAGGTAATAAAAATGTAACTGTTATACCAAATTTTATGCCTAAATTTTGGTTAGGTAATTTATCTAATATAAATCGTACTATGGAAAGTTATGATAAGCATAAACGTAAACCGAGGATTTTATATGCAGGCTCAGGAGCTCATTTCGATGTAGAAAATAGAATTAAACAAAAAGATGATTTTTACCACGTTAATGAAGTTATTAGAAAAACGGTAGATAAATATCAGTGGGTGTTCCTTGGAGCGTTCCCATTACCTTTACGAGATTTAGTTGAAAGTGGTAAAGTAGAATTTCATCAATGGAAAAGATTATATGAATATGGTAAAGGTCTTTATGACTTAAACGTTAATATGTTAGTAGCACCTTTACAAGATAATATTTTTAATCGTTCTAAATCAGATTTAAAATATATTGAATCATGTGCTTTAGGTTTGCCTATTGCATGTCAAGATATGTGTACTTATGAAAACGCACCTATTAAGTTTAAAACTGGAGCAGAAATGATTGATCAAATTGATAGGACTTTACAAGATAGAAAAAGATATAAAGCTATTTGTAAGAGAGCTAATCAATATGCTGATACCAGATGGCTAGAAGATGATAAAAATATCGATTGCTATTTAGAATTATATCAATACGGGGTTAATGATCCTAGGAGAGTAAATCTTTCAAGATACAATTAACAGTTTCATCAAACTTAAACTCTAATTGATCTTTTTTTGGTTTTTCATGACTATTAATATTTTTAGCAAATGAAAATTTAATTTGAGGTTGATTTCTTCTTCTAGCTGCAGTAGCTCTTCCACCTCTTGTACCAAGAATACTAGCAGCAGTTTTAAAGTCTACACCTTCATCTCTCATTACGTCGCGGATACGTTTAATTATTTTTTCATCTAAAGCCATATTGATTATTTATAGGAACGTCTTTATAATTATTTAATGAGTTATCGCAATATATACTACGATCCGAGAGAAAGATGTGTTCATTTATTTACCTGGGATAAAGACGGTAAAAGAATTAAAGTTACTAATTCTTTTGATCCTTATATGTATTTAGAAGGTAGAAATGGTGAAGCTGAATCGATATATGGTACTAAATTAGTTAAAAAGATTTTTGATACGCAATATAATAGATACAAATACATACAAGATGCTAATATAAAAAGAGTGTTTGAAAATTTACCTGCAACACAACAATATCTTGTAGATACGTTTTGGCAAGAAAACGAAAAACCTGAGTTTAGTAAAAATCCTATTAAAGTTTTATTTTTAGATATAGAAACTTATTCGCCGGATGAGTTTCCTAAACCTGCTGATCCGACACATACAGTTAATGTTATAACGTGTTATGATTCTTTAAGTAGAAGATATATAACTTTCGGTATTGGGGATTTTGATAATAAAGATGATGATGTAGATTATATTAAATGTGATACTGAGAGAGATTTGTTTAAAAAGTTTGTTCAATATATTGAAAAGGATTACCCAGATATAATGAGTGGATGGAATAGTGAGTTTTTTGACTTACCTTATATTTTAAATAGATGTACTCGTATATTAGGTGAGGAATGGACTAATAGATTGTCACCTTCTGGTAAAGTTTATAGTAGAACTATTAAAGGAAAATTTGGTATTGAACAAGTAAGGTGGTATGTTGAAGGTATGTCATTAATTGATTACCTTGATGTGTATAAACGTTTTTCGGTCGGTATAAAAGGAAGCTATAAACTTGATGCAATCGGTGAAGCTGAATTAGGTGAAAAGAAAATAGATTTTGGTAATATGAATCTTGCAACTTTAGCTGATAATGATTGGCAAACGTTTGTTGAATATAATATTCAAGACGTTAGATTGCTAGCTAAACTTGAAGATAAATTAAAATATACAGAACTTATTAAGATGTTAGCTTATGTTGGTTTAACTACCTTTGAAGCTGCTTTAGGTTCATTATCAGTTATCAACGGTGCAACTGCAGTAAGAGCTAGATTTCGTAATCAAAAGATTCCTTCTTTTATACGTAATGAAGATACAGGTAAAAACCCGGGTGCATATGTTGGTGATCCTTTGAAAGGTTTTCAAGAAAATATTATATCATTTGATGCTAATTCTCTATACCCTAATGTGATGATATCTCTTAATATGTCACCTGAAACTAAGGTAGCTAAAATAGAAGATAAAAATAATAAAGAGATTGTATTAAGACATGTTAATGGTCAAGTTTTTAGTTTAAAGCATGAGAAATTTTTAGAGTTTTGTAAAAAAGAAGAAATAGCTATTAGTAAAGCAAATGTTTTGTTTACGCAAAAACGTAAAGGTGTGATGCCTGAAATTTTAGATTATTATTATAATAAACGAGTAGAGATTAAAAAAGAACTTGGTATAATAAAACGTGAATATGCTAAAAATAAAAATAAAGATTTAAAATTTAAGATCGAACAATTAGATGCTAAGCAGTTGTGTATTAAAGTTTTTATTAATTCTATTTACGGTTATTTTGGTAATAAAAATGCACCTTTCGGAGATGATGATATTGCATCATCAATTACTTTAACTGGTCAATCTGTTATTAAAACTTCAAATGAATTATTGAAGAAATATATTAAACGAAAGACTGGTATAGAAGATGAAAAAATACTTAATAGTACTGTAGTATATAACGACACCGATAGTAGTTATATATCAGTTAAACCTTTGATTGACGCAGGTTTACCATTTACTGATGAAAATGGTAAATTAACAACTGAATTCCATGATGAAGTACAAAATATTGAAGACTTTTTAAATAATGAAATTGAAGTTTGGGGTAAAAAAGCTCTTAATAGTAAAGATTGTAGATTTGTTTTTAAACGTGAGGTAATTGCAGATGTAGGTATCTTTCTACAGAAGAAAAGGTACGTTCTTCACATATTAGATGATGAAGGTATACCTATGGATAAGTATAAGTATACCGGTGTAGAAGTGGTAAGAAGTACAATGCCTGATGCTATTAAACCTCATGTTAAAAATATTATTGAAACGATGCTTTCAACTCAAAATATATCTGAAACAAATAAAGCATTAGATAATGTATATAAAATCTTTAAAGAACTACCTATCGAAGAAATTGCGTCTGTTTCAGGTATTAAAGGTTATGAAAGATACGCAGGTCAGTGCGATGGATTTAAAACTGCTAAAGGTATGCCTATACACGTTAAAGCTGCTTATTATCATAATTTACTTCTTAAGAAATTTGGCGTTCAAAACAAATATGAAAATATTAGTTCAGGTGATAAAGTTAGATATTTTTATGTTCAGCAACCAAACCCTTATAATCTTTCTTCAATAGCTTACAAATATTATTACCCGGAAGAATTTAAAAAGTTTTTCCATGCAGATTATGATAAGATGTTTGAAAAAATCTTATATAATGTGATTGAAAGATTTTATGATAATGTAAACTGGACACCGCAAAAACCTGGTAGTGCAGTGCAAACAAATTTATTTGAACTTTTAAGTTGAAAAAAAAGATTAAGTTCTTAAAATAATAATATGTCAGATAAAAAATATATTACGTTTAACGATTTCTCAGGTAGAGCTATTTTAGGTGGAGTAGTCAATGAGACTGATTCTACAGTCAAAGTTTCAAACCCTGTTATGATCACAGTCCAACAACAACAAAATGGTCAAATGGCTGTTCAATTGTTTCCGCTCTTTTTCCAAGAGTTTGTAGTTCCTGGTAAGGATGAAAAAAGAGATAATTTTTATGTATATGCTAAAAATAACATTGCATTAGGAGAAGATTTTGAAGTTGAGCCTAGAATTATTGAACAATATGAAAGGATTATTAATCCAACGTTAGTTGATAATAATAAAGTACAAGGTAAAGCTGAGGAAGACCCAGAAGTAATTAAACTGTTTGACGAATAAATATAAAATATATTTTTTTAAATACCACTTTCGAGTGGTATTTTTTTTGTCTTAATATATAATTAAATTATGAGTAAAGAAATTGATGATATTTTATCCGTAATTGATAAGTCAAACCCTTACGCATCTTTTTTAAATGAAAGTGCTCTTAGTAATGTAGATGGTTGGCTTGATACTGGTTCGATGGTACTTAACGGTATTGTTTCAGGTTCCTTGTTTGGTGGTATACCAAGAAATAGAATGACTCTTTTAGCTGGGCCTAGTATGACAGGCAAAAGTTTTATTCTACAGAAGATTTTAGCTAACGCTCAAAAAGAAGGTTTAATCCCAGTTATCTTTGATAGTGAAAATGCTATTGATAAAGACGGTGCTCAAGCTTTAGGATTAGACGTAAGTAAAGTAAAGTATGTACCGGTTTTTAGCATTGAAGAGTGTCGTAATACAATCTATGATTTTCTTACTAAAGTTAAAGAGAAGGGACAAGAAGGTAAGTTTATTATTGCTATTGACTCATTAGGTAATATGGAGAGTCAATTGCAGATTAATCGCCAAGAAAAGGGTAACGTAAGTGCTGATATGGGTAGTAGAGCTAAAGCTATGAAATCTCTATTACGAACTTTAACTCAGCTATCAGGGTTAACTAAAACTACTATTTTAGCTACTAATCATATTTACGAAGACCCTGCAGCATTATTTCCTTCTTTAGTTAAAGCAATGCCTGGTGGTACTGCTACTGTATATTTACCTTCAGTAACTATTCAATTAGCTCGTAAACCAGTTAAAGAAGATAAAAATACAGATGGTAAGTTAGCTGTAGGTCAGAAGAATTACTCAGGTGTTATTTTAAGAGCATTAACTGTAAAGAATCGTTTTGTTAAGCAGTATTTAGAAGGCGAAATGTATCTATCGTTTGATAAAGGTCTTAATAAGTATTATGGTTTATTAGATTTAGCTGTTGGTTTAGGTGCTGTTATTCAGACTGGTTCAACATATCAATTACCTGATGAGACAAAGTTAGGTTATTATAGTAAGTGGAAAGATAATACGGAACTGTGGGATAATACTATTATACCTGTTATAGAAGAAAAGATTAAGCAGGAATGGAAATATAGTAATAACTCTGAAAAACAAGAAGATATACCTGATGAAGTTGAAACAAATGAAGAAGAATAAAATTGTTATAACGTTGAGCGGTGGAATGGATTCTGCAGTTCTTTTATATAAAGCTGCAGAACAATTCAATGAAGTACATACAGTTACTTTTGATTATGGACAAAGACATGATCGTGAATTGATTGCTGCTGAAAAACAATTATTAAATGCTAAGCATGATTTTCCGAATGTATCGTTTACTAATAAAATTTTAGATACAAAATATATTAAAGATATAGCTCCAGTATCTTCTTTAACAAATAATGATATTGATACACCGAATGTTAAAGATGTTATGGGTGAAGCTCAACCTAAAAGTTATGTACCTTTTCGTAATTTAATGTTTATTAGTATTTTATTATCATATGCAGAATCTTTAGGAGCTATACAAGTGTGGTACGGTGCAGCTGAAGCTGATAGTTTAGCTGGTTACTGGGATGGTTCAAAACAGTTTGTAGGTAAAATAAATGACTTAGTTAATTTAAATAGAGAGCATTCTATAGAAGTTGTCGCTCCTTTAATTAAATTGTCTAAAAAAGATATTATTTTAAATGGTATTGAATTAGGTGTTAATTTTGCTGATACATATACTTGTTATTCAGGGGAGTATCCTTGTAATGCTGAATCAGCTAGTAGCGCTTTACGTTTAAAAGGTTTTGTCGAAGCTGGTTATAGAGATCCTGTAAAATATATTCAGCAAGATAAACTTGATAAAATATACGATCAAAATAATTGTAAGTCAATTATTAATTAATATCCGTGTCTATTTCTTCTTTCTATAGCATGCATATTTTGCATTTTTGCTCTATATTGATTGACTAAATTCAAATTAATTTGTTGTGAAGAAAGTTTTACTTCTTCCTCTTCTTCATTTTGAGTGTCATCATCGTCAAAAACTTGCAATAGTTTTTCATAAACTTCTGGATTAACCATTGATAATTTTACTAAAATATCTCTTGCTTCTTGATTTTCACCCTTTTTAAGGTGATCATAAAATTTATCATGAAGTTCAGTAGTCTTTGAAAGATTTTCTTCATCACTTTTTCTAATTCTACCCGTCACAGGACATCTTTCAGCATCTTCTTCTTTTTCTTTTTCCATAGCGTCAGCAATTGCTTGACCTCTTGCTCTTTCATATTCTGATAATTTACCATCATTATTAAGATCAGATTTTTTTACATTAATTTCAGCATCTTCAATCTCTTCACCTTCTGGAAAATCAGCTACTAATTTTTCTCTTTGACCTAATTCGATTTCACCACCAAACTTATCAACTGTTTCCATTTCTGATGGTTTAACTATAACAACTGAAACAACATCATCTTGTTTAATATCATCGAGATTAACTTTAGTACCTTTAAAGTTGTTAAGAGTCACTCTATACTTTAAACCGTTTTTAACAACAGTATATAAATCATTCTCACCTACTTCTCCTTGTGAAGTAAATACTGTATCATCACCTAGATTTAATTGTAAGGTCTCGAAACCTGTATCTCCTTTTTTAAGATCTTTTTCTGCTGAACCTCTTTCTCTAGTAGTAATTTTTATATCACCTTTTGTTGCTAAAGGTTTAGAGATATTAGCTATTACATTAATAGCATTTTGTATATCTTCATCTTTGATATCCTCTACATCTATTTCAGGAAATTCTTTCTGTAAAAATTTAATTACCTTTGTTGCAAAATATCGAGGGGTCATTGTACCTTTTAATCCTCTGATATCTTCCATTCCCATTAATTTTGCTCTTAAAGGGTCTGCTATTTTTTTACCTCTAGCTTCTTCAATATAAGAAGTGGTATCTTCGTTTAAAATTTTTTTTGTGCTCCAGTTAATAAAACTCATAATATTATTTATTGAATTTTTATAATTTTATACTATAATATAGTATGTGCGGAATATTTTGTAGTGATGATTTAAGTACGTTTGAAATTTTACAAACAGTAAATAAAAAAAGAGGTGATTTTTCAACTGGTATTTTTTATGCTTATAATAATGCAAATTATAAAATAAAAAAATATGAAGGTGGTATAGATTGGGATAAAGAAAAATTACCTAATGGTAACGGGTTTTTATATTTAGGTCATAATCAAGCACCTACAGAAACTGGTCGCACTTGGAATGAATGGTTAGCTCACCCTTTTCAGTTTGGAGATTGGATAGTAGCTCATAATGGAGTTATAACTAATTATGAAAAATTGATAGATGAGCATTTACCTGTACATACTGACCCGGTAGATAGTAGTATTATACCTGCTTTATTAGATGATTTAGAATATAGATTAGGACCATTTGATACACCCGAAACAGAAAAACAAAATATACTGTATACATTAGAATTACTAGAAGGTACTTTTGCAGTTTGGATTATTAATATAAAAACTATGAATATATACATTGCAAGGCAAGGTAGTACATTGTTTTATAAAGGAAATAATGTATCATCTATTAAAGGTAAACACTATAGAGAAGTAAAAGAAGGAATATTATATACATATACGAGAGAAGGTCTAGTTAAAGTAGATAAATTCCATAGTAAATCTCCATTTTTGACATTATGAATATAAATTACGTTACAGTTAATGAAATGAATGAACTAGATAAAATTAGATTTATAAAGTTCGTTTATGATAATTCAGATTCATTTATTATGAATACGTTTGGTCATGTTTGGTCAGGGAGAAATTGGTGGGATAAATTTCCTATTGAAATATGTACAGATGATGCCGGAAGAGTTTTAGGATTACATGCTTATTCAGTTAATGATAAAGGACCTAGAACTCTTAAAACTTATTACATTATAACAAAAGAAAGTTGTAGAGGTAAAGGTATAGCAAAACTTTTAATTAAAAATGCAGTTTTTAAACATAAAGATATTATAGAAAAATATTACGTAAATTCAGATATAAGAAGTCCAGGGTTTACTTTCTTTAAAAACTGGTTTGGTAAAAAGAACTATAAAACTGAAGATAATGATTTTAATTCACAAGATGCTGTCTTTGAGGAACCTATTTATAATATTATAAATGAGTAAATTAAAAAGAACGGGTAAACCGCGTCAGTTTGAAACTGGTGCTCAGAGAGATAATGCTGATGGTAAATTACGTATGAGTTTAGTACCTCATAAAGCTTTAAATGATGTTATGATGAGGTATCTTCAAGGAGCTGAAGCATACGGCGAAAATAATTGGAAAAAAGGTATGAAACATTCCGTATTATATGATAGTACAATGAGACATCTTATGCAAGATTTTTCAGGAGATGAAAGTGAAGATCATTTAGGAGCTGCATTATGGAATATAATGGGTATGATTTGGAATAGAAATAATAAACCTGAAATGGATGATAGAAATGAGTACAATTAAATTTTATACAGCAACGAAAGGTAAAAAAGAAGATACAGTTTTGTATAAATCTTTAAAAGGTATACCTCTCCATGTTAAAGAAAATAATAAAGATAGTTTACAGAAAACTTACAATGAGTTTTTGGACGATGCTAATAATAGCAATGTGGATATCGCTTGTCTCGTTCACGATGATGTATTCATTAATTGCAGTGATATCAAAGAGCGTATCATTAATAGTGCGTATAAGTATCAAGTTTTTGGATTGGCTGGTGCGACTAATTGTAAAATAAAAGAACCAGCATTATGGCATTTAATGTCAGAAAGACACGATCAAAGAGGTTGTGTAGCTCACGGTAATGAAAAAGAATATATGTATACTTCATTCGGACCTATACCAAGTAGAGCTCTAGTTATTGATGGTGTATTTATAGGTATTAATATAAAAGAAATTCCTAAAGATTTAAAATTCGATGAAAGTTACCCATCTAAGTTTCATTATTATGATTTAGACTTTAGTCTGGAATGCAACAAAAAACATGTTAAAATAGGAGTTGTGGATATACCAATTATACATCAAAGTCCGGGATTGACTAACCCTAATGATGAATTTTATCAAGGTCAAAAATATTTTATTAATAAATGGAAGAAGTAGGAAGATTAGATTTAGATTATTACGAACAAGTCGTAATTTATAAAAGCTTAACAAATGAGCAGTATCTTGGTAAAATTATTGATCATTTAAAGCCGGAATATTTTAATGATAAAAATATAAAAAGGATTTTTACTTTAATAAAAAACTTTTATATTAAACGTTCTACTTTACCTACTGTTACAGAAATAAAATCTTATCTTGTAAATGATGAATTAAAAGATAGCTTTAAAAATATAGTTAAAAACTTTGCTAATATAGATAAGAACTTTAATGATAAAGAATTAGAACATAATACAGAAAGATTTTTAAAAGAGAGAGCAATTTATAATACAATGCTATCTGTTGCTGAAGATGTTAGTCAAGGTAAAGTTGATACAAGTTTTATTTTAGATAGTTTTGAAAAAAGTTGTAACGTTAATTTACAAAGTGAGTATGGTTTAGATTTATTTGATGATATTAATACGTTAATAAAGGATTTAAATACTGATCAACCGACTATACCTAGTGGTTGGAATTTCTTAGATGAAAAAATTGATGGAGGGTTCTTAGAAAATGGTAGATCATTATATGTATTTGCTGGTGAAACTAATGTTGGTAAGAGTATATTTTTAGGTAATCTAGCTTGTAATATCGCAAACCAAGGAAAGACAGTTTTACTTATTAGTTTAGAAATGCCTGAGTTAATTTATGCTAAAAGATTGTCATCTAATATTACTAAAATACCTATGAGAGAATTAAGAGGTGAAAGTAATAACCTCAAATATCAGATTGAATCCCATAGTAAAGATAACCCTGATAGTAAAATTTTAATTAAAGAATTTCCTCCTAGTACTGTAACGCCTCAGAATATACAAGGTTATATTACTGAATTGAAAAATAAAGGTATAAAAATTGATGCAATTGTTTTAGATTATTTAAATCTGCTTAAAAGTTCTCTTGGTAACAATTCATATGAAAGAGTTAAACATGTTACTGAAGATGTTAGAGCTTTAAGTTATATATTTGAATGTCCTATTATTTCTGCTACTCAGTTAAATAGATCTGGTTATGATGAAGAAAATCCCGGTTTAGATACTATATCTGAATCGATAGGTATGGCTGCAACTGCTGATTGTATCTTTAGTATTTTCCAAGATGAAGAAGATAAAGAATTGGGTATCGTAAAAATGGGTATTATGAAAAATCGTTTTGGAGCTAATTTTGGTCATACATCTTTACGTATTGATTATAATACGTTAACTATTAGTGAAGATGAATCATTAAACGTTGATGACGGTGGTGGGGAATTATCTGATCTCACTAATACTCTTAATGTGTTGAGTAATTAAAAAGAGGAACTAAATAAAATTAATGTCTGAAAAGGATAGTCTTCTTTACATTAAAAAGTGTCTTGCTGAATATGCTAATGTGCAAAAATTCCCTGTAAATGATAAAATTTATCAAGGCACTATACAGTTAGGAAAAAAAGATTTTAATATTATTGGTTTCTTTTTTAAAGATAATCCTATACTTATATCTAATACAATTCTTAAAAAGTATGAATTCGATATTCTCTTTTTAATTAATCTTAATAAAAAAGCAGTAATATTGAGAAAGAAAGATAACTGCGATATAAATTTATCTAAATTAGCTAACCATTTATCGAAAGGTGGTGGTGGAAAAGATATAGCAGGCTGTATATTAAACGATACTATAATTAACTTAACAAAATATTTAGAACCTATCTATGAAGAATGATATTCCATTTGAAAGTATAGAGAATGAAGAATTCCAACAATCATTTTATTCATTTTGTACATTTGTAGCTTTAATCCATGATAAAAAGATGAATTTTGCAACTGTTTTCTTAAAAATACTTGATAATAAGGGATTACGTGATATATTTGTAAGTATGTTAGAGGAGGAAAATGAGTTTTGTGCTATTAAAAAATACATACTTACTGAACCGTCTATAACTAAAAGCAAATATGTGACTAAATTTCTTAACAAGTTTAACGGTTTTGATGAATAATTTTGAAAAAACAATTTATAATAATTTTCTAGAAGTAAGTAAAAAGGTTAATAACAAGCCAGTAAAGTATAGAAAAAATTTCGATAACTTTTCTGATGAATCTTACATTTACGTTAATAAACTTTCTTCATTTTTTAGACGTTTTAATCATATTAATATTAAAGACTTTTTTGAAGCACCTTATTTTGTATATGATGAAAATTATTTTGAGTTAAAGTATTATCTATCACCTAAAGCAATTAAATCTTATACAATTTATAACGATAACTATTTACTTAATAACCCTGATAATCATAAAACTTTAGAAAAGTTAAAAGAATCTATAAAATTTATTTTTAATTATTGCAAAGAAAATAATATTAAACCTATAGATTATTTAAATTATAGTGAAGGTAATTTTAATGTCTTTTTGAAACATATAAAAGAAAGAAAAATTAATTTTTTTATACTGTTTAGTTTTAAAAACTTTGAAAAAATACTTTTTAAGATAGATCCGGAAATAAGAAGTTTATATAGTTCCAACTTTTCAAAGTTTAATTATCTTAGAACAAAATACTATGCAAGTTCTAAAGCAAAGAAAATTATTAATAAATTTAAATTATTTGTTGAAAAGTAAAAGGAACGTATCTATAATAATAGTATGAGTATAACGAGTTCAATGTTTGATAGTATTAAGTCAGCTTTAGCAGCTGATAACGAGAGTAGTAAAAGTGGTATTGCCGATATTCTTAAAACTGAAGTAGGCAATACATATACAGTTAGATTACTACCTTTTGCTAAAGATCCGAAAAAGACATTTTTTCATTTCTTTCAGCATGGTTGGAATAGTTTTGCAACAGGTCAATATACAAGTGCCTTATCATTGCAAACGTTTGGTGAAAGAGATCCTATTGCTGAAGAGCGTTACAAGATCTTAAGAACAGGTTCAGAAGAAGAAAAAGAAAAAGCTAAAGCTATTGTTAGGTCTGAAAAATGGTTAGTTAACGTTTATGTTGTTAATGATCCTGTTAATCCTGATAATAATGGTAAAGTAAAAGTTCTTCGATACGGTAAACAAATTCATAATATTATTATGGATGCGATTGAAGGTGATGATGCAGCCGATTTTGGTCCTCGTATCTTTGATTTAGGACCTAGCGGGGTTAACTTTAGAGTTAAAGTTGAAAAGCAAGGTGATTTTCCAACTTATGTATCATCTAAGTTTGCAATGCCTGGTCCTATTGATGGTTTAGATGAAGATAATCATAAGAGTGTTTATGATAGTGTATTCGATCTTTCAACTATTTTTAATGCGAAGAGTTATGATGAGCTTAAAGATATGTTAAATGAGCATTTTTATTGCGGTGATAATGTAGAGGTAACTTCAGCTCCTCAACCTGTAGTTGAAACTGCAGCTCCTGTTCAAAGTTCAGCACCTGTTGAAACCAAGACAGAAGAAAAGAAAGAAGATGAAGATGAAGTTCTTAAAGAATTATTAGACGGTATCGATCTAGACTAATGACTCCTGAAGAACAGCAAAGATTAGAAGATAATGCTATACTTGACTTTTTAGGTAGTAGTTACGGAGAACTCAAAAAGCTAGACGGGAACATTGTGGGCTCGTCTAGCACTCTGGCTCCTAAAAGTCATGATGCTAAAAAAGTGGTAGAAGATTTTGTTAAATCTAAACAACGACCTACCCCTCCACCCCCTCCCCCTCTTCAGGTAGAGCAACCTCAAGTACAACAACCTATACAACAACCTATACAGCAAGTAGTTATTCAACCTCAAATAGATAATGATCAATTATCTTTTAATTTTGATGTAAGTGAAAAAGATTTGCTGTTTGAAAAAATTGATAAGTTAACTTCTAGAGTCGATAAACTTCATAGTAAAGTTGATAAATTATATAACGAATTATTTCCTCCAATAAAGAAGCAATCAAAAAAAAAATCGGTTGAATCTAAAGAGGAAACGTAATATAATAGAGCATATATATGGCTTATTTAAAAATAAAAAATAAAAAAGATTTTATATCTAACTTTTTAGGACCTGTATCTAATTTAAATGATGCATGTATTTTATCTGTTATGAAAGATAAACTTATTTGTACTTTATCATCTGCAGATGGTACTATAGTTAATAAATCTGAAGTAGAGATTGAATCTGACGTTAATGTAGAAACAAAACTTAATATACCTGATATTAAAAAGTTAGTAAGAGTTTTAGAAATTATTCCAGAAGTTGAAATTAATCTTAAGATGAATGAAAATAATCTTTCTTATAATAATAAAGGTTATAAGTTTAGATATCATTTATTAGATGATGGAATTATTAAGCAACCTACTCTTAACGTCGAAAAGGTAAATAAATTAAATTTTAATACTAAATTTGTTGTTAAAGAAAATGAACTGAGTACTTTATTTAAAGGTAGTTCTTTTGCAACTGAAACTTCTAAAATTTATATATATGAAGAAGATGGAGAAATTTATGGGGAGTTAGGTGATAGATCGAGACATAATACTGATAACTTTGTTTGTAAAATGTGTGATTCATTTGAAGGCGATGCTATTTCTAAGCCATTACCTATAAATTTTGAATCATTTAGATTGATTAGTTTTAATAATAGTAAAGAAGTTAATTTTAATATTAACACTGATATGGGTGTTATTACTTGCAAGTTTAATAAAGGGAATACATCATTGATTTATATTATTTCAGCTCTAATTAATTAATATGAAAGATTGGTCAGAATATAAAGTAAAAAATAAAATTAAAACAGCTGGTTATTTTATTAAAAGGTTGAAAGATAACGGTTTTGTTGTATTAAAAATTTGGAATGCTTATAATACTGCTGACCCTAGAAGATGGACAGTTTTAGTTGATCCAGGTTATCATAGCGTATTCGTTACATGCTTTACTAATAAGGATGAAAAAGGTGAAGTTTTATTTGAAATAGATGACGGGGGTAATAATTTTAATAAAGGTTTTTACATAAAGACTGATAGTATTGAAGTAATTGTAAATAATCTTTTAGAAAAGGGTATTAATAATGATCCTAAACTTAACCCGTTTGCTAAATTAAATAATTAAAATGAATGACGATGTTGAAAACTTCGATGATGAAATAACTAAAAAGAACACTAAAAAGAAAGTTCAAAAAAAAGTTGTAGATATTCATTCAGAAGAGGTTATTAAAGAAGCTTTAAGAAAAATCGTCAAAGAAAAAATTCATAAAAAGCAAGTAGATGATGAAGTAGAAGCTATGGTAGCTACTTGTTCTGAATTTTTAAAGACTTTTATTATTATGGGTTATGATTTTGAAGGTAATGCTATCAAACCTGTTTTCTATGCTAAGTCCGATATTGATGCAGATGCATTAGGTCAGTATTTGCAAAAAATGTTTATGTCAGGAAACATTTGATTTTTAAAGAAAATAATATAAAATAATAGTGTGAAAATATTATTACTTGGTAAAGGATATATTGGTAAACATTTCGAAGAATACTTATTAGGATGTGGTCATAAGGTTATTCATATTTCTAGAAATGAAGTAGACTATCATGATGAAGTTAAATTAGATGAATTACTATATGGTTACAAAGGTACAAGATGCGATGTAGTTATTAATACTGCAGGTTTCACTGGTAAACCAAATGTTGATCAATGCGAAGATAAAAAAGAAGATTGCTTTAATTATAATGTAAAATTACCTAAACTAATTGAAACTGGTTGTAAAAAGCATAAATTAAAATTTATTCATATAAGTTCAGGTTGTATATATACCGGTTATGATAAAGTATATAAAGAAGATGATGTACCAAACTTTGGAGTCTATAATGGCGAATCAAGTTTTTATAGTTTCACTAAACATGCTGGTGAGTTGCTTTTAGATAAAAAATTTACTAATATAATTAGAATAAGGATGCCTATTTCTGATAAACTAGATTCAAAAAACTTAATGAGTAAATTATTAAAATATGATCATATTATTGATTTTGTAAATAGTAAAACAGATGTTTTTAAACTTAGTGAATTTGTTAATGTAGTAGCTGAAAATTTTAAACCAGGAATTTATAATGCAGTTCATAATAATCCTCTTACAACTAAAGAAGTTGTAGAGATAATGAAAGAGTTTAGTATCGAGAATAAAAAATGGACATTTATACCATATGCAGAACTTGATATTAAAGCTAATAGAAGCAATTGCGTTTTAGATAATAGTAAATCAGAAAGAGATTTTAACTTTGATTGGGGGGATGAAGAAGTTTATATTAGATTAAATGCTTCTTTAATTCAAAAAAGGAAAGGGTGGGTTAAATGAGTAAAGAAGTTTTAGGTTTTACAGCAGGTAATTTTGATTTATTACACCCTGGATATATCTATACTTTTGAAGAAGCTAAAAGACATTGTGATAGATTTTTAGTTTTCTTACAAAAAGATCCTTCAGCAACGAGATACACCAAATATAAACCTGTTATACCTTATTATGAAAGGTATAAAACACTAATGGCTATTCAGTATATTGACGAAGTTTATATGTATCAAACTGAAGAAGAGTTAATTGAATTAATTAAGTTTTTTAAACCTGATATTAGAATATTAGGAGAAGATTATATTGGTAAAAGATTTACCGGTGATGACTTACCACCTAGAGTTATATACACAACAAGATCGCATGAATGGTCAACGACTAAAATAAAAGATCTAATTACCAACCAAACTATTAAACAAAATCCGGATATTTTAAAAAATGTTAAGAAATAAAAAAATTATAATTACAGGAGGAGCAGGTTTTATTGGTTCTCATTTAGTAGATAAATTAGTTGAACTTGGTAATGAAGTAATAGTTATTGATAATGAATCAGCTAATTCTAATGATAGTTTTTTCTGGAATGAACGAGCTAAAAATTACAAATATGATATTTGTGACTATGAAAAAATAAGACCACTTTTCGATAAAGTAGATTATGTCTTTCATTTAGCAGCAGAGGCTAGAATACAACCTACATTAGAAAACCCTATACTTGCTGCAAAGACAAATACAGTTGGTACATGTACGATATTACAATGTGCTAAAGAGGCTAATATTAAGAGGGTAATATATAGTTCTACTTCCTCAGCTTATGGAATAGTAAATAAACCGCCTCTAGATGAAGATATGCTCGATGATTGTTTAAACCCTTATTCTGTTACAAAAGTGTCTGGAGAAAAATTATGCAAAATGTATACAAAATTATTTGGTTTAGATACAATTATTTTTAGATATTTTAATGTATATGGTCCCCGCGAACCTTTAAAAGGTTCATATGCACCTTTAGTAGGTATATTTTTAAGACAATATAAAGCTGGGGAACCTATGACTATTGTTGGTGATGGAGAGCAACGAAGAGATTTTACTCACGTTGATGATGTAGTGCAAGCTAATATTAATGCTGCTTTATTTTTAAACAATCCTAACCCTGCTTCTGGTGAAGTAATAAATGTAGGTACTGGTACAAATTATTCTGTAAATGATATTGCAAATATGATTGGTGGTGCTACAGTTAATATACCTGCTCGAGATGGTGAAGCGAGAGAAACTTTAGCTAATACAACTAAGTTACAAGCTTTACTTGGTTTTAAACCTAAGAGTAGATTAAAGGATTATATTGATGGGAGTAAATAAATGAATAAAAAATATAATATATTAGTTACCGGCGGTTATGGTTTTATTGGAGGTAATTTTATCCGATTTTTAAAAGATAATTTTCCTCAACATAAAATTACGAATATAGATAAAAATGGTTATGCATCTAATCCTGATTATATTAAAGGTTTATGTGATGATGATTATACCATTGATCTTGGTAGAAATGAACAAGCATTAGATTATTTTTTTAAAGATAGTGATAAGTTTGATTATATCTTTCATTTTGCAGCAGAGTCTCATGTAGATAATAGTATTTCAGGCCCTTCTGAATTTACATATTCAAATGTATTAGGTACACAAAATATATTAGAACATTTCCGGAAACAAAATTATGGTAAATTTATCCATATTAGCACTGATGAAGTCTATGGACATTTAGGTCACGACGACCCCTCATTTACAGAGGATAGTCCTATTGCACCTCGTTCTCCATATGCTGCAAGTAAAGCATCAAGTGATCTCATATGTTTATCGTATATTAATACATATCAAAGTAATATTTGTATTACAAGATGCTGTAATAATTATGGACCTAATCAACATAATGAAAAATTTATACCTACTATCATTAATAGCTTAAAAAAAGGAAATAAAGTTCCTGTTTACGGTGAAGGAATGAATATTCGCGAATGGATACATGTTCATGATCATTGTTTAGGTATATGGGCAGTAGCTACTAAAGGTAAAAAAGGCGTTTATAATATTGGATCAGGTTATGAACTTTCAAATATTGAATTAGTCGATATTATTTGTAAAGCAATGGGTAAAGATTTAGATG
>CAACVD010000301.1_pt1 | contig 23803 bp, 23 predicted proteins | sample 2381771 | NCBI WGS metagenome assembly CAACVD01 (sample SAMEA5211965, study PRJEB30684) | marine metagenome | biome: Marine; feature: Epipelagic; material: Water | collected 2015-10-15 | depth 15 m
CATTTTTATTTAAACCTTTAGATGATTTAAATTTATTTAGATCAAATTTGCTCTTGATCTCGGCAGACACTGCTGCCGAGAGAGACTTTGATACTTTTTTCGCCATATTTAGAAGGGTAGATCATCAACTTTATTAGCACTATCTTTACTATCAAATAAAGAATCAAATTGATCTACTTTACTTTGTTTAGCTTTTGTAGTATCTAAACTAAAGTTTGTAGTAGGTTTAGTTACAACTGGTGCTGCAACTACTTCTTCAGAATCGTCTTCTGGAGATAACCATTTTTCTAAAGCAGATTTCATTTCATCAAATGAATAACGTTTAAACAAACCATCCGTTGGATTTGGTTGTTCATTTGTCCATTTTTCTACTAATGAAGCATCCTCACTAAGTGCTGATGTTTTTAATCTAACACGTACTGACGATTTATTGTAAGGGGTACCAGTTGATTCTGGGCCTACTGTTTCAATTGTAAGATCTCTACCATTTACAATATCAGTATAATCTCCAATTTCATCATCTACAGCTAGTGCAAGTAATTCTTCATATACTTGTTTTCCAAATTGCCATAATCGAACACCTTTATCTTCTTCTCCACGTACTACAACGGGAACAAAAACACGGTTTTTAGCATCTAGCTTTTTAGCCAAAATATAATTTTCTTTATTATACTCACCTTCACGTAATTTCCCAGCAAATAGAGCAATTGGGTCTTTTTCATCAAAATTTAAAGGTGAAATCATAACCTTATTTGTAATACCATAATAGAACTTAAGTTCTGTAAATGGGTTAGCTGAATTATACGCAGATGGTACAATTCTAATTTGTTGTTTACCTACTGTAGGTCTCCAAAAAATAGTTGAGTAATCGGTCTTTTGACCACCCTGTGGTTTTGATTGGAGGGTATCCAATTTCTGTTTAAGCATTGATAAATCCATAAATATAACTTATTTTTATTGTAACTGTTTATATGTAACTAAATGTAATAACTAATTTTTAATACTCCAACCTATAGTTCAATAATCTTGTAGATTTTTGTGTTAAGTTGGTTAAGTTCATTGTGTTGAGTCAGCAAGATACAGTTTCTATAGTGTTGCCAATCTATAGGAAACTTAGTGTCTACTACTCCACCGTTTAACTTTTTAATCAACTCATTTAGAGCGTTTATTGTATATAAGGTGTTTGATTCTTTTTTACGGTGAACAAGGATAGTATTTTCAGGGATAGAATTAACATTTGCTTGTTCTACATTATAGGTAACTACATATTCGTTTTTACCTACAATTTCTAAGACAAACAATTTGTTATAGATGATACTATATCTTGTTTTGATTTTTTCAATAAGTACTTCTAGACCTTCTAGATCTGTAAAAGTACAAAATAGTTTATTATTCAAGTCTTTTAGATTTTCTATGGTTGTTATAACATCATATTCTGTGTTATACATATTGACTTCACTGTCTAAAACTGTAATCATAACCTTCTATTTCTTTTATATTTAATTTATATTTTTCAAATACTCCTCTAATATTATCTAAAACTTCTACTTCTTCATCATCAACATCTAGCAGTATCGAATCGTAAGTGTATAAAACTATTTGTGTCTTATTTCCCCTCAATATACGAAATATATCCCACAAAACCAAAATATTTGTTGAAGTTTCCGCGTTTTGGAGCAGGTAGTTAAATAGCTTTTGAGGGTTCATATTATCCAATCCTTCCTTTGTATATATAAAGCTTGACACAGGACATTCTATATATCCTTGCACATCAAACAAATGCCACATCCCACTAACATACTCCTCAATCTTTTTAAAAAATGTCAGCTCTTTATACTCCTTAAATACTCCTCCGTATAATTGCTTAAACGTTAATTCCTTTGCCTTTTTATAATCTACTTTATATAACTCAGCAAAATGTTGGTGTATATCTTTAGTTGGAAACTCATAATCAATTAGTTTACTTGCTAAGGTGGGATGATAAGCGGAAATATCCATTTCAATAAACTTATCGTTTTTAGGGAGGAAACTTTTTCTACATCCGTTTTCTTTGTTTAAAGCCGCGTAATTCACACCATTAAACTTGTTGGATGGTCTTGTTGTTGTTGTTTTTAAGTTGTATTGAGTGTGGACTTGTTCACTGTCAATTGTGTGGAAGTATTCTTCGAATGTTGGTTTATGTATTTGTATTCCACTTCTCTCGATGGCGTTGAATACCACTGATACTCTATCGTTAAAGAATTCATCATATTTAGTTTTATCTTTGTTTATATTGTCTTTTAAATCCCCATAGATTTGCTCGCATATCTCATAGTGTTTTACTATAGGGATTATTTTATTTAAATCCTTATTATCACTATGTTGTCTGTAGTATAATTCATGGGTTTGTGTTGTAGGTCGTATATATGTAGTAGGTGGAGTGTTAATGTCATACAAGCTTTTAAGTGGGAAATAGTGTAATAATTCCTTCTTATCCAACGTATACAACGTAGTAAACTTATTTAACACCGCCCTTATGTCATCAATATTTAAACTAGTTGATTCACTATGATTCACACTTAATATATAGCCCTTATGTGTGTTTATTGGACGCAAATATACTAAGGATACATCATTTACAACGGGGTGATTTTTGCTATTAGATGGGATGACATCTATGAATGCTTCTTTATAACCACTATTGTAAAAAACCTTTAACTGCTCAATATCTTCTATAAGCCAGTACATAAAACCTTTTTAATACTCTAAATCTAATAACCTCCTCCACCTCCTCCAAAGGATCCTCCTCCACTTCCTCCTCCTACAACAGTTGGACGAGCATAAGTAATAGTTGGTTGTTGAGAACCAGTAACAGGAGCTAGTGGTTTTTCTTTAACAGATTCTTCATCTATGGGGATTAAGAAATCATGTTGTGATTTTATATGTTTAGCTCCTACCATAGGTCCTTTTTCAGGATGGATATGGTAAAATCCTTTATATGGTTGTCCTGTTCTTTTATTTTTGTATTCAGTACCATCTGTCTCTAAGTTATCTTGAACTGAGAACTTATGATATTGATCAAAATCTTCTTTAAAGTATTGGACGAAACCAGGTAGTTTTAATCTTCTTTCTGTTAGTGATACAGTTGATTTATTAGTTTTTTCTACTTCTTTTATATCCCCACTTATTACCCAGGATAAGGTTATTGGGAGATAAAGTTGGTATTGGATATTAGGATTATTTTCTAAAAGTAAAGTATAATCTTCTTTTGATATTTCAAAATAAGAGTTTTGGTTTCTTTTTTTAGTATAATATCTTTGGTATTCCCCTAACTTATAGTCTTTTTCTGTAGGGGTGTATTGATATTTTTGAGGGATTTTACCTGGGGAAGATTTAGTTATATCTCTATAACGTATTAACCACTCAGGAGATGGGTTTAGATCAGCTGGACCTTCAGCATAAGTAACATCTTTTGGTGATAGTTTTTTAGGTGTTTGATTTTTTAGTAGTTTAACTGTTGGGGTATCATATGGGGTTTTACCACTAAAATATTCACCAGATGCATTAGCCCAATAATGTCCTTTATAGGATTTATCATTGTCTACTCTAATAAACTCTCCCCCATTAGTATATAGGTTAGTTGTTATTTGTGATTTAGGGTAATAAGCCATAGTTAGTTAGTTGTAGGAAATAAACTTTCTCCAATATTTGTTCCCCAATATTCAAAATGCCAAGCTTCATCTATACCTACCATATCAGATAGTCTCCAAGGGTTATACCATCCATAAGTAGCTCCAATAGCTGCTACTTGTCTCCATAAGGGATTATTTGCTCTTATATTTAGGTTGGATATTGGTAATGTTGATGTTGAAAATTCTACTAAATCAACAGCTCCACCCCACCCATGAGCTGATGTGCCAGGGTCAGCTGTTCTACCTGGTTCTGTATTTGTAGAGGATAAACTTCTTTGTTTTTCAACTGTTCTATAAGCACTAATAAGGGTAACATTAAATCCTCTAGCAGCTAAAGCTTTCATCCATTTATTAAAAAACTCAGCTGATGTTTTTTCTAATAAAAACCCACCTTCAACATTAACTAAATATCCAGGATCTAGTTCTCCATTTCTTTGTCCTTTAGATTGTAATAATTTAGATGTGGCAGAGTAGTTGTAACGAGCTTGACCTATTTTTGTAGGATTGATTTCAGGTGCTGGGTCATTTTGTGTAAAGGAAGTTATTTCATCCTCAGCAAAAGCCCTATCTGGGTTAAAGTCCATAACACCAGAATCCATTCCTACTTCCCAAGGTTGAGTAGATGGTTTAGTAAAAGTTCTAACTTTAGTTATCCATGAGTTATCTTGGATTTGATGGTCTATTCCCATAATAACTAACTCTAATTCATCAGGATATCCTACAGGTAAATGTTGACTATTTACTTTTAGTTGATTGTAAATTTTCATTCCACCTATCCCATCTAAAGTTAAGTTAACACCCATAGGAATAAATCCAACATTAGAAGATATAGTACCTTTAGGAAGATTATCATCCTTAAGATTTTGATGATTTTTAGTTATAGTTGAAAATAATTGTTTTCCTTTTTCCCAATTTATTTGACCATCTTCAGGTGATGCAAAGTATCTTTGAGCAGCTACTGAGTTAACATAGTTAAAAGTTTCTGTTCTTACACTTAGTGTTCGATAATACCATTTAGCATATTTTTCTTCAAGTAAAACCTTTAGTTCTTGAGCAGTTTTATTGCTTAAATCTTCACCTCCTTTTTCTGTTGATATTTTAGCAAGTTGTTTTATTCCCATATTAAGAAGAGCACCATAACCTACAGTACCTCCTGATTTTTTAGGAGTTTCTTCTCTTTTACATACATCAGCTAAGTTTACATCTTTATTGCCTGGGCTATTTGAAGTTTTAAATCTATCTTCTAAACCTTGATTTAAGTTAGAAAAAAACTTACTATACTCAGAAACATCTTCATTGGCTGCTGTTGCTCCAATGGATATCATATTAGCTAAATCCTTAGAGATGGTTGTAGTAAAATCAAAATCTTTAACAAAGTTACTTTGAGGGGTATCTGTAGAAGTATCATATCCAAATAGTTCAAAAGTTTCAGATTGTACTTCTTTTGGTAAAGTTTGACCATCAACCCCTGTTCTACTAGGAAGGTTAGCATCTCTTATTACTACCATATAATCATCTTGTAGACTAGGATATAAAGCAGTAACATTAGCTAAACTATTATTAATACCATTACATATAGCTTTTAATAAATTAAAGATAGATAATTTCTTTTCACTCTTAACTATACCTTGAATAGTATTATGAATAAATTCTCCATCTAAATAAATATTTAATAATCTTCCTTTTAAAGGATTCCCAACAATATCATATCTTTTAAAGTTTGAAAAATCTTTATCTTTAAATCCATTATTAATAAAACAAATATTAGGATCAAAAGAAATTAATTCTTTAAGGTTATTACTATAATTGTCATCACTAACATTAAATTCTAAAGAAGGATAACTTTTTTCTTGGGTTTTATTTTCTGGGATAAATGTTTTTAAAAATTCTAAAAAGAAACCAAATCTTATGTAATATTTGTCATAAAAAAATCCTTCTGGGATTATGCCAAACCCTTCTTTATAAAAAGGACTAATACTAAAATCACCTGGTTTTTTAGAATAAGGATTTACTATGTTTTGACCTTCACTAGCTAAAACACCATATTTGTCATCTTTTGCTAATTTTTCTTCATCTGTTTCAGCGAGAGAATCTTGTTGTCCTGATAAGATTCTTGATAATACTAAACCTTCTTTCAAAGTATTTTTAAAACAATATAATGAATTTAATATATTATTATTATCTAAATCATTCTGATTAGTAAGATCCCCTTGATCTAAAAGTATATAATCTGGGGTTAAGATATTAAGATCAAATGACTCAACTACATCACCTTGTGATACAAGTTTTAGTTCAATATCATAACTCCCATCAGTGTTAAACTTATATTCAAAGTTAACTACTTTACCAAAGAAACCATCATAGTTTCCATTATATTGTTCTTTTTTCTTTTCAGTTAGATCTGTAAATTCTAATGGTGTTATCCCTCCCCCTTTAAACCAAACTTCATCTACTAAGGTAGGACCCATTTTTTGAAATTTACCATCATTATCTAAATACATAGAGTTTCCCCATTCAACTAATATACTAAACCCTAATCTAATATAAAGTAGATTAATAATACCAAATTGTAGGGGAGAATGAGCCCTGATATTTACTGTAGCAGTTCTAATAGAACCTATATTGTTATGACCTATTACAAAACTAGTAATACCAGGCATAGGTTGTAATCCAAATTCTGAACCTCCAAATCCATAAGCTGAGTTGTTAAATATAGAGTTACCAGAAGCTACTCCTCCAGGTTGGGTTTTATTTCCAAACTCTGAGATTCCATTAAATAAAATAGCTTTTTTAGCTAATTGATCTCCAGTTAGATTAGGATCTAAACCTAGTTCTTGTAATTTTTTTATACCTTCTTGAGCTAGTTTATTTAAAGTATCTTGGTTGATTATATTTCCTCTTGATAGACTTCCATTTGGGATAGGTTCAGGTTGACCTATCACATCAACTGATGAAGCCATTTTTACCCAAGCATTACGAGAGTTTAGATATACTAAATCTTTATCTGATCTTGTAGATTTAAATCCAGAACCATGTGATTGTTGTCTAACCTTAATCTGACCATTAACATACTCCTTAAATGATTCTCCTACAATATTTGGGGGAGTGTTTTTGTTTGTAGCCATGATTATTCATTATTTAGAACATTAAAATCAACTTGTATTTGATTTTGATTTGATGGGATTCTTAATTGTATTCCTACTGGTGGGTAATAACTACCTAGATTATACTCTGGGTTAGCTGTAGCTATCATCCACCATAAAGATGAATCACCTAAGTATTGTTGAGCTAGAGTATCATATCTATCCCCTGAAGTAGTAATTACATAGATATCATCAAAGGATACAGGAACATCAGGATACTTAGTATCCTTATAGTATCTTGTACCTGTTTTATCTCTTAAGATTCTTTGTTTTGAGTATCTGCTCATGTTTCTACTTTAACTTCTTTTTTAACTATTGCCTCTCCACTATTTGCATCAATACCATCTACCCTATCATATCCTGAGTTATTACCTCTAGATAAAGATATAAATCTTTCTTTGCCAAAACTACCTACTCTTTTAGCTGTGTTTGGTCCTACAAATGTATTACTTTGTAGTTTAGGTGCAAACTGATGTATTGGTTTGAATGATAAACTTACATTTATTATGTGAGGTAATACTTGAATACTACCTTTGTCTTGAGCTTTTTCATCCTCATTTCCTATAGCTATTTCCCAAGGAGCTTCTTGTGGGATTGTATAAGTTAGACTAGTTAATACTCCAGGAACATCATATAAATAAGCTCCAACATGGAGTTTGATTAAGTTTCCAAAATAATATCCAGCTGGGGTATAGTTAGGAGCCATTACACTTTGTAAATAGTTTAACTTATTATACATTGGCATCATTTCTCCTTTAGATTGGGCTGCAGCTGTAAAAGACATATCTATATTTCTATCAAATCCCCCATATCTATAGAAGTTTTCTCCCCTACCCATATATTTTTCTCCTTGCCACTCAGCATTCATATTATCTGTAAAACTATTTATGAAAGCTCTAAAGTGAAGAAATATTTGAGAAAACTGTTCTCCAGCTTCAGCTTCATTAGGATCTATAACAGAGATTCTAAAATCACATAAATCATTTTTACTATTGTTTTGAATAACTTCTGTTGATTTATATAGTTGAAGAGCATTAATCTTGTCAGCTATTATTTCTTTTCCACTTTGGTCTCTTTTTCCCTTAACATAACTACTTCTATTACCTTTCCCTCCTGGGTTTCCTAAGTTTACTCTACCTTCTATTCTTTTATTAGGGTTGGTGTAATCTAAAGATTTAGAAATAATACTTTCATCCTTATCATTAGCTACATCTTTTCTAAAATCCTTTTTTATTTTAGGATTAAACTCTGATGAGGTTTGAGATTTAAGTTGACTTTTACTTAAAGTATTTGGTGTTTCAGTTGAGGATGCTGTTTTAACACTATCTTGAGAGAATCCTGATGTTAATTCTTTTTCTGTTTCTGGGTTTTGAGAAGAATATTTTGGGGTAACTCCTAAAGCTTTAGTATCTAAAGATTTATTATCTTTTGTAATATCATATTTGCTAGGTGTATATTTACTATCTATTCCAAGAGTAAAAGTACCTGGAGTAAAAGTATTTAATCCTTCTTCACTATTAGAATACCTACGGATTGTAGTTTTTCCAACTCCTAATATAGAGTTAGGACCCCCTGAGTAGCTAAATAACTCAATATCATCATTTGGTTTTAAATCTAAGTTGATAACAGAACTAAGAAGATTTCTACCACTTATAAGATTTGATATTGTATCAGAAAGATCATTTACATTTAAAGATTCAGGTTCTGTATTACTGAGTTTATTATTTTTTAAGTTAACTAATCTATTAGTATCTGGGTTTTTGATTTCCTCTAAGTGTGATTTATATAAAGGTAATTCTAAAGGACCAGTTACACCTCCTAAAACAAAATCACTTATTTTTTGAAATACACTAGGATCAGAGGATTCACCTCCAGATTGGGTATCTTTAAAAGGATTAAGACCTTGTTTCAATAGGTGCCCACCTATTCCAGCTACACCAACTTGAGCTAAAGTTGAAGTTGGTGAGTATACACCTTGATTAATAATAGATTGTCCTACACTTTTAACGTTAGTTAAAGATAATAGGTTTTGTTTAGTAATAAAAGCAGCTCCTTGAGTAGTGCCTAATAAAAAAGTACCTAGTCTATCTACATCATCAGCTGTTCTAAGGAAAGTACCTTGTCTTAAACCAATAAAGTCTCCTGCCCCTCCAAGTAAACCTAGGTTTGGATTATCTTCAAGAACACTAGGTAATGGTTCTTTTACAAAGGGTTGTTTTGAAGAACCACCACCAGGTCTATCAGATCCAAACTTAAGATTTCTTAGACTACTATTAGCGGTAACTAATCTATTCTTAAGTGATGACATTTATTTAATCTGTAAGATCTTGTGCTTTTCTCTTTATGACATCTGGTAAAGAAACATCATATTCTCCACCTTTAAAAGTATTATTAATCCCACTAACGGATGGATCACTTAATGCTTCTGTTGGTTTTCCATTCACTCCTAAATTACCATTATGGATAGTAGTAGTTGCAGGATTTTCGAATTTATCTTTGAGTCCCATATTTTTGTTTTTAATTGATTAATCTATTATAAATATTGTATTTTATTGGATTGCGTAAGATGTAGCTGACATTTGGTTATTAAAATCAGTATTAACTACATTTACTTGAGTACCTTTTTCTAAATAAGCTCTTAGCAATCTATTTGTTTCTTTAGTTTCACTATCTCCTCCTGCCGCTCCAAATGAAGGTAAAGTATTTGTTGAAGATTGAGTCCCAGAATTAATCATTCCTCCAGCTAAACCTAAAGCTGCTCCTGTAATTATACCTGGAAGTCCAAATATTGCTCCTGCTGCTGCTCCTGTAGCTGCTGCTCCTAAAGCGGGACTTATAGAGTTTAATCCTGATATTATTTGACCTATAAATTCTAAAGCAGCTCCTAAAACATCTAATATAGGAGTAAAAGCAGTTACTACATCAACAAAAACTGATTTTAGTTTTCCAACAGATTTAGTAAACTTTTCTTGTAGTGTTTGTGATTCTAATCTATCAGCTAGTTCATCTTTACCTAAAGCTCTTAGTTCTTGAGCTGTTTTACCTTGAGTAAACTGTTTAAATAAAATATCAGATAGTTGATCTGATTGCATTCCTAATGAAGAAGCTAAGGCATCTTGTTGTATAACATTTAGTTTTGTAAAACTCTCAAAATCTTGAGCATTTTTAGCTAATTCAGCTGCTACAGTTGCTTGATCTCCTTGAAGTGCTGCTGATCTAGCCCTTTCTAAGTTGAGATTTCTACCTAATAAAAGTTCAGCTTCTAACTCAGATGTGATGGATGATTCAAAATCTAGTAATGCTTTAGAAGCTCCTACTACATCATCTAATTCAGCTCCAAATAGTTTAGCTTGTGTTACAGCTTCAGCTATTGCTTTAGGATTAGCTCCTAAGTTAGCTCTTACTTGACCTGTGACTAAACCAACTGCTTCTAATATTTCTTTATTTGAAAACTGTACTCCTGTTTGACGTTGAAGTTCATAAGTAGTATCTAAAATAGTTTTATATTCATCCTCAAGTAAAGTACCTCTAACTTCTGCAGCTGATGCTAAGTTAGCTGTTGCTTGTTCTGATAATCCTACTACATCTAATAATCTGGTAGCTGTAACTAAGTTTTCAGTATTAAACTTACCTTGAAAACCTAGCTCTTTATTTATAGCATTAAAAGTTTTTAAAATAGCTGTTGTTGTGACATTTATATCACCTGAAGCATTAGCTGCTTCAACTAGTGATGCTCTGAAGCCAATAGCTTCAGATCTGCTTAGAGCTAAATTACGTTGAACTTCAACTAGTTCTTTATCAGCATCTGTTAGAGATTTAAGTAATAATCCACCTATTATAGGTTTAAATGCTACTAATATAGATGGACCTAAAGATTTAAATCCAGCTGTTAAGCTTTCAAACATCCCTTTTCCTTGACCTGCAGCTACTCTAGCTGATTTTGATGCTTCTTGAAAGGGCTCAGCAAGCACTTTTAGTCCAGGAATATTTTTTATAAGGCTTTCTAAACCTTCAAAACTTTTTACTCCAAAGTTATTAGATATTTTTTTAGATGATTTGTCTAACTCAGATATTGCTTCACTAGATTTATCAAGGGTTTCAAGTTGGTCAGCGTATAGGCCTAATAATTTAAATTGAGACTCATTAAGATTTTCAAGGTTCCCATCAAAAGCATCATATATATCTAATTGACCACTTAAAACTTTAGATATATCCTCTTCTGCTATTCTATTTTTTCGTAAAAATTGACCTGTTTCTACTAAAAAGTTATTTTCCTTTAATTTAGCTTTTTCTATTGCTTTTAAAACTTCAGCTCTAGATTTTTCACCTGAAAGTAAATCTTCAAAATCTCTATTTATATCTCTAGTTATTGAAGATAAATCTCTAAATGCTTTAGCTTGGGCATTAACTTGAGCAGCTCCATCTCCAACTGCTTTAGCTGAATTCCTAACTTCATTAGAATAATCCCTTTGAAAATCTAGGATATCTCTTAAGGCTTCCTTTTGTTTATTTAAATTATCAAGTCGTTCTTTATCAGACATATAATGAGGTATATGTTATAAATATTGAAGTTAAGAACTTTTATTTATATGATATTTTAGAAGTAGATTCAGATACCTTTTTAAAGGTAGGAACATTTATAGAACCATCAGGATTAACTAAGGCATCAGATTTAGAGGATTGTTTAGTTGAATTATTAACTTCATCATAGTGTTTTTGGATCTCTGAAAAAGTAAACTTTCTTAACCAAATAGGCATACTATACACATCAGGCCAAGAATATCCTCCATTACCATGGAATACAATCTGATGGATTTGGTGAAATAACTTAAACCTATAATCTTCAGCTTGTTGAGACGTCAGGATAAAAAAAGCTGACACCAATTGGGATGTTTCGCTTAGTTTCACTTTCGGAGGGAAAAAAAGTCAGATCTATGTCTGGTTGGTTTTGAGAGATATGATTTCTTAAGGCTCTGGCATCTTGAGCTAAGAGGTAGTTATCTACAAAGTTTCGAATACTCTTCTTTTCTCTATCCCCATTCACAGATGTTATTATATGTTTTAAACGAGTAGATATTTCAGGTGAAAAATCTTTGTTTAGTTTTTTTAGTCCCCTAAGTTCACTATCAATCTTTTTTTCATCTCCTTGTGTAAGTAATTTGTACGTTACTTCATTTTCTGTTTGAGGTAAGGTAAACTGAAATTCATTATGTCCTTGGGTGACACTTGATTCGTCAAACTCTTTAAATCCTATTAAAGATAAGTCTACCTCTTGTTCTTCTCCATTCCATTCAAACTTATAGTTTTTACCATATCCTAAAACACGAGCTGAAACCATTAAAGCATTTTTATCTCCAATCAGTAAATCATTAAAGTTGATTTTAGTAACTACTAATGATTCTAGTAGTTTATCTATAACAATACCTTTTTCTATATAAGCTTGATTAGTTAAAATATCTTCTTCTTTAGCTGTCATATATTTAATCTCAACTTTACCTTCAGATAAAGGATTGTCCTTAGAATAAAATAATCCTTTTGAAGGTAACTCTACAATCTCAGTTGGAAGTTTAAACTCTGCCATAATCTTTATTTATAATAACTTTTGTTCTATAATAAATATGAATATAAAAAGGAGTTTGACAAAAGCCAAACTCCCTTTTGGAGGAAATATAAGGGGGGTAATACTAGAAGTTTAATACACAATAATCTGGTTGTACTGTCATTGCTATTGATTGAGCAGCTGATTCATTATCATAGCTATACTCACCAAAGTTAGCAGATGTAATCAAAGCACCTTTGATAATCCATTCTGATACAGTATCACCTACAGGACCCAATACATTAAATGTTAGGTCTTTTTTATAGAAATCAGAGTAACCGTTTCTACCAGTTACTGATTCATGGTGTAGACGAACCCACTCCATTACTGCTTGTGCTCCTGAAGGAGTGATTGGATCATGTAAAGTAAAATCAATAGTTCCCCATGTTGTTTTTCCTTTTACATATCTTTTAAGGTTAATGTGATTTAATTCTACAGTTTCTTGAGAAACATTGATACCACTTACACCTTTAACAATATAAGAAGGGAAACCATCCATGTACATAATAAACCTATTTTGTTGTTTAGGTTCAAATGCTGTAAAGAACATTTCGTTGGTTGATGCTATTGCCATTTTGTGTATTTATTTTATTATAAATATTCTATTCTAAACTTTTTATGATGGGAATGTAGCCCCAGTTGGTAGTACATTGAAATCTAACATAATAAACTCAGCTGTTCTAGTTGGTTGTAGGAAAATTTGACCTACTAACTCATTTCTATCAACTACATCTGCTGTATTATTACTTTCATCCATTACTACTTTGAAAGCAAACAATCCTTGTCTTTGTTGTACTGATTCTAGATATGGGTTAACTTGTGATAAGAAACTATTTCTAGTTGCAATTGTATTTTGTTCAAATACTAATTGGTCAGCAACTTGTGAGATAAAGCTCTTAAGTGAAATTAACAATCTACGAACATTAATACGATCCAAAGCACTTGATTTTTTCTGGAGTGTTTTCTGTCCAAATACTACAACTCCTGCTTGTGGGAATGTAGCTAGTGGGTTGATATTAGCTTCATATAGTGAGTCTCTTGTGCTTGTTGGAAGTTTTCTTTCTACTTTAACAACGCTATCTAAGCCACCTCTTGTTAATCCAGCAGGTGCGAACCAACTATCACTTGACGCGTCTGTAAACGCATATACTCCAGGAATTAACGTGGAAGCTGGTACCCAAACTAGCTTACCTGTTCCAGGATCTACTACTTGACCCCATGGCCAATATGCCGCAGCATAACTTGTATTTTGTCCTGAAGCTTTTTCAATCACATTAGCAGTTGTAGATCCATATCTTACTAAATCTATTACTGCTAAACAGTCTGTTCTAGCGATAGCTAAGTTAACTAAGCTAGTTATTTGAGCTGAAGCATCTTGAGATGTTAATCCAGGTGCTGTAATAACATTAAATCTATATTCATCTTTATTTCCTAAAAGTGATATAGCTGTATTATAAGCTGAAGCTGGTATACCTTGAATATTAGTTCCAGAAATTATATCTTCGTTAAAGTGGGCTGAGCCATGGAATAATTCACCAGTTGCACCATAGAAGGAACCAGATTGAATTTTTGGTAATGAAGCTGTGAAAGCTGTTTTTACATTTCCAAGATTATCAAAGTAATCTAGTGTTGGATAGTTTACTGATTTTACTCTTACATAGCGAGATTTATTAGAGAAAGATCCACTATCTTGAATATAGTAATCTGACCCATCTTGTCTTAATACTTTTGAAGCATTACCAATAACAGCTTCAATATAATCTGCTGAATTTGGATCTAAACTTAGGTTTTGATAAGTTTCTAGGATTACTTTTTCTCTGTGATTATCATCACCTCTACGAATCACTAAACTAAATGTTCCACTTTCAGTGTTTACTGTTGGGATTTCCCAACGAACATTATCTGATGATCCTGATGTTAAAGCCCCACCTCCTAATGATTCAGTAAATTCAGTAATATATGATGAAGAAACATAACCACCTGTTACATAAGTATCAGCATCAGTTAAGTTATTCATTATAGTACCTTCAGAAATAGTTTCTAATACGAAAGAGCCATTTTTCGTATCAGATGATACATTATTTAGTACTGGTGAGCTTTTCGCAGAAGTGAATGATCCTGTTACTACTCTAGTTACTAATATGCTTTCTCCTCCATTTTGAAAGTAATTGTTTACTGATACCGAAGTTAGATAACTATATGTTTGACTTCCACTATCTAATGTGGAACCAAACTTAGTAGTAAAATCACTAAATGAAGTGACTACAGTTGGTATTTCAACAGGGCCTTTTACGGTAGGTCCAATAATAGCGGCTCCGACTGTTACTGGTTGTGAAGTGATAAATGATTGGTCATTTTCCCTTGCTAATACACCTGGTGATATTAATGTTTCTGCCATTTTGGGTCAATATAGTTTAGTATTGTATTTTGTTATAAATACTAAAGGACTTTTCGAAAAATTAAGAATCAGAGGTAATTTCTCCAGTTTCTAGATTAATGCTACCATCTCCATATTTTTCACTTAGAACTTTAGCAAATTCCGTTCTTTCTTTTTCAAATGCTTGTTTAGCTTCTATTAGATTATCTTTTTGTGTTTCTAAACTAGCAATTTGATATTCCACTTGTCCAAAACTAACAACTAAGTTATTTTCTTGTGTTTGAAACCCTTTGAATGTTTGCAACTCTTCTTTTGATAACTTTTTTTTACTCATTTTAAATTGATTTTATAGTAATAAATATATAATTATGTATTCAAATTATTAAGATCTCCAACTACTTCTGCTCCAATAGACACTTTAGCTTTAGAGTTAAATCTTTTAGTAGCTTTTAAATCTTTTTGTAGTGTATCTGGTATGATATGACCCCTTAGTCGCAAATCAAAGCTACCTTTAACAAGTCTTTCTTGACCCACAGTTAGTTCTGTAGCTGTGTTAATAGTATCTATAAAGGCTCTAAACTTAAAACGCTCAGGATCACCCCAATAAGCATCAGATGCATATTCTACTGCTTCAACTATTTTATTTAGTTGTTCCATATAATAGGTTTGTATATTAACACTATAGGTTAGTGTTACAAAATCAGGTACTACAATAGCTTGAGATTTTATTACTGGTCTTCTATTATTTAAAACATTAAAATTAGAGTATCCATTAATGCTATTATATCCTTGTTTTAAACTAGCATATAGATGGGGTTGATTTGCATCTACTTTAGCTGTTACACTTCTATCTTTAGCTATAGAATCACGAGATAAATAAATAATAGGTAGCATTATCTTGCCTCCTTTATCTCTATAATATCCATCTTTTTGATATGATTTCCATCTTTCAGGAGAAGCATATATTACAGGTACTTGTATTCTTTGATTATTTTGATAAACAAAGGGTTTAATTACATTATTAAAGTAGTAAAATACTGCTTCATCTAAATCTTGTATACCAATAGAAAATGATTTTGTTTTATCTCCTTTAGCTGATATTTTATGAGATCTATTAAAATCAATATTTGTAGCTTTTTGATTTTTATTATCTACAGCATTAGGGTTAGTTAGGTTTGCTAACTCATAAGGTTGTTGTTGGTCTATAGATATTTCTTTTTGTGATTCAGGTCTTGGTTTAAAATTTCTTTTAGAAACGGGGACATTAGGAACAGCAGGATATCTTCCATTAGCATTATTAAATGCCCTTTCATATGCTTGCGATCTAGTTAAAGGTTTTTTAGCCATAATTAGAATCTTTCTTTATAAGGACTTAAATTTAATTTATCAGCAGGCACGTAGTGAGTAGTACAAATGATAGAGTGGTTAGCTCCAAACTTCTCTAATCCTGGATTTAATGGGTTTTCATTATTAGGATAGTCTGGGTTTTTACCTACAAAATATTGGTTGCTTACAGCACTATCTACTTCATAATATCCTTCTTGATACAAGATAATATCTCCTATTTCAATAACATAACTAGCATCTACAAGATCAGCTCTTAAAAATGCAAAAGTAATAGGTTGATTAAACCCAATTCCATCCCCTCCTTCAGGGAATTCCTGGTCTGATCTATTTATTAAGCAGTTAAAAATAAAAGGACCTTCAAAATATTTACTTCCAGCTGCTTCACCATAGATATTTGTTTGGGTTTCTTCAAGCTTATATTTGTAGAAAGATGCTTGTTGGGTAATAATATTACCCATCAACTCTCTATTTAATCCTCTTATTAAACTCACATCCCTGCGAGATCCAAACATTGCCATATTATCCTATGTAAATTGTGTAAGGCACACCCTTCAACTCCACACTCTTAGCCTCAGCTTCTGCTGCTCTTCTTTCTAATAATGCTTTACGAGAGGTATCATCAAAATATGCTCTTAATCTTTCTAATAAAGCTGTTTTTTCAGCTGTAGCAGCGCTTAATAAATCAGCATCATTTAATTGTACTTCTGCATTTGGTATTGGAATACTGGAGTATTTACCTCTTACATATCCCAACATTTCTTTTGCTAATGCTAATGTATACTCAAATATCCATTGTCTACCAACTGAGTTGACTTTAGTATATGTTGGGTTCGAATAAGGAGTATTTGATACGTTAGAAACTGTATTTGGAGTAGTAGAAATACTACTACTTATTCTTTCATTTCTTTCAATATACTCAAAATGTAAATTAGCACTTCCTGTTAATGGAATAGGGAATATTCTAACAGTATTATCTTTTATTTCAAAGCTATAGTTAGATCTTCTTACAGTATCATTTAACTCAATAGCTTGTATTGTTTGTAAATCATAGTTTAGGGGCATCATCAAAAAGTTGATAGCAGGGCTCATACCACCAAACCCAAAACTATCAAATAATGATTGATATCCAAATCCTGTACCCGCATATGGATCAAAATATCTTACAATAGCAGGAGGTGCTTGATAAAATAATCTTTTAATCTCTATACTTCCTGTTATACCTTGATCTACAGCCCATTTTTTCAAATCATAATCTTGTACTGATGCTGATATTGGAATAGATCCTTTATGGTAAGGAACATTTCCTCCTGTTCCTGCTTCTGCTCCGTATTGTTCTGTTAATTTAACAATGGGTTCAAAACTTGGAGTAATTATAGCTTCATTAAGATCTGTTTGGGTTGAAGCACCCTCTAAAGATAACTGATTATCTCTTATTTTATAGGCGTATAATTCATTTCCATATGTAGTAATAGCTTCCTCAAAAGCAGCATAAAAAGAAATATCTTGCAATTCTACTTCTACTAAAGGATAACCTAATCTTCTAGCACAGAAATTAGCTACTTTATCAGCATCAACTTGGAATTCAGCATCAGTATCGTAAAATCCAAAAGGAGTTGATCCTGTTGTAAAAGAGCTTGAGCCAGGCCAAATAGGAATGTTTGCCATAATTTTTATTATAAATATTGATTAACAAATTAGGATGTTAATCCTGGTATGTTAACTGTAGCTGATAAGGTATTACTAGCAATTAACTTCATTTCCGTTGGAGTTAAAGTAGCACTTACCCTATTTACTTGGTTAAACTGATCTGTAAAGGTATCATTAGCACCATCTCCAAATATCCATACTTGACTAGCATAAGCTGATGATGAAGTGTCATTTAGTTGAAAGTCAGATGTAGTTGTTGATGCGTTAGGTAAACGATATGATTGTCCAATCTTATAAACATTTAACCAACCTAAAGGATCTTTTATTATTTTTTTTATTTGGATACCATTAGGCATAGCTACATCCCTTTGTAAAGTAGTAATAACAGTAGATGTTACTTCTCCCTTAAAATAATCACCTGAACCTCTACTACCAACACTAAGATCTCCTGTTACATCCCTATCCATTTGGGCCCCAACTGATGAATCACTTCCTCCCCAGTTTGAAACTGTTGATTGGTTAGAAGATAAACTAACAAAACTATCAGCTGAAGACATATATCTTACATCAAAAGTAGATGCTAGATTAGTTGTTGTAGCATCTGCACTACTCCATCTAGCACCATTATATCCTACATAAATTCCATACCAGTTAGTTGAATCAGCAGTTAAAATATATAGTTCATTTTTATCAGCATTTCTACCCCAACCAAAATATATTTTATTACTACTATCTCTTCTTATAAAGATATTATCATCATTACCACCTGATCCTTCACCTTGATTTAGGATATATTGATCACCAGCTGATGAGTTAAGTTTGAATATAATAGAAAGAGCAAATGGTTTTGAGTTAGAATCATCTGAAGTGTTTCCTACTGTACTAGGTCCATTTACAGTAACTGCTTGATCCCCCATTCTTATGGGGTTTCGTTCTGTACTGTTATTATTTTGTACAGCATTAGCATTAGTAAAAAAGCTAAGTGCTTTAGTAAAAGGAGTGACGATTGATTCCACACCCGAAGCCCAAAAAGAAGTGGGGAGGAAAAAAGCCATATTATGAGAAGTTTTTTAGACCATTAGCAAAGAAAGTGCTACCATCAAATGTTACTAAAGAAAATATATCAATATCATTTGCACCAGTAGAAACAGATGAATCTGTTCCATCAGCAAATTTAATATAACTAGACCAAGAAATAGTACCTGGTGATGAGGGTTGAGTTATTTTTAAGTTAATAGTTTGTCCTGGAATAGCTGCTGATGAAGTATCAATAGCCACAGTATTAACTACAGAACTAACTAAAGTGATTTCAAAATAGTTTCCTTGACTAGGAGTAATAGTATGAGTCCATCCTCCTCCTCCTGGAGCTTTAGGTGGGGTACTTGGTGTTGAAGCTACACTACCTGAAAATACAGTAGAACCTGTTACGTTTAGATTACCTGAACTATTTTTGGTAAATGTAGCTATATCACTTACTGTTGTACGTTTAGTTGTTCCACCTTGCACATCAGCTAATATCTCTACTCCAGTTAGATCACTAGATGCAGGCAGTTGTGATATTTTTAAGTTAGCCATACTTTTTTAAAGTTATTTTTATTTAACCTAAACTTATTACCCTGTAAATACCATTAAATACTTTGAACCAGATGCTGCTCCTGCTCCACTACCTGATAACCATAAAGATCCTGTTGTAGAAGGTTCTGTAGTAGATAATCCACTAAAAGTTACACTTGAACCTGAAATACTAAATGAACCACTTGAATCAAAAGTTACAGCTTGAATTGAACCACTAGCTGCTAAAGCATTAGTAGCTGTAGTAGCAGTAGTTGCTGAAGTAGCTGTAGTTGCAGATGCTGCTAAATCAGCAAACTCTACATGTGATGCTGATACAGCATATGAAGCACTGGCAATAGTAGTTGTGAAAGAAGTACCATTTCCAAGTTGGAAAGTTTGAGTTACACCACTAATAAAAGATCCTGTTACTGATGATCCTGTAGCAGATGATAGGGTTGCAAAGTTAGCATCCATTTCATTATATGAAAGAGCTGATCCTTTTTTATTTCTATATACTAATCCCATTTTATTTTTTAAATTTTTACAATTAATTAATCGTTATTTATAAATATACTACTTTCCATTAGAACCACTAAAAGTAAAGGATGAATATATTTCCTTTTTTTCTTGATAATATTCTAAAAGATCTTCAACTATTGGGTCTCTATGGTTGGTTAGTAGTGTGATTGATTCTAAACTTTTTACCTTCTTAGATGCAATATACAAAAACTTAAAACCAGAATCACTATGTTTTTTTAGATCTATTTGGTGGGCATCACCACATATAATCATTTTAGATCTTACACCTAAACGAGATACAATCATTTCCATTTGTTCATGGGTTACATTTTGAGCTTCATCAACAATTACTATTGAATCTAAAAATGTTCTACCTCTCATAAACGATACAGGTACTATCTCTATTTGTTCATTTTCAAAATATTTTTGCATTCTTTCCTTACCATATAAGGTATAAAAGTTTTGGTAAATAGGTTGAACCCAAGGATCCATTTTTTCTCTTAAATCACCTGGTAAGAATCCTATTTCTTCTTTTGATACTGTAGGCCTAGTAATTATGATTTTATCATACTGTCTTCTAAATAATCCATCTAAAGCTACATTGCAAGCTAATAGTGTTTTACCACTACCAGCGGAACCAGCTAATAGAGTAATTGTATTGTCAAGTATAACCTGTTTTGCTTTCTTTTGTTCTTCATTAAGTTGAAGTTGGAATTTAATAGGGTTTTTAGGGGATCTTTTAGGACGATACACGTCGTCAGTATGAGGTTTACTAGTCATAAACGTTTTATTATAAATATTTTTAGAAAAAAAAACCCGGCACAAGGCCGGGTTATTTTATAAAAGAAATGGTAAACCTCTATTATAGAGTGTTCAAGCCATTTACTTGAATCAATCCATAAAATTCAGGACGTACCATTTTCTTAGCGTAACGAGTCAATAGACCTTTACGTGGTGTAAAGGTTTGAGGATCGTATACTAGAGGAGTCATGATTAATGGAATATAAGGAGCAAATACAGCACCAGCTTCTAGGAATTGGTTTCCACGGAATCCAACCAAGATTTGGTTTTCTTTCATGTAAGGATTCTTATAAACTTTTTGACGGCTGTTTAAAGCACCTACTTTTTGTACACCAAAGGCATAAGTAGCTTTAGCTGTATCACCATCTGAATCAGCAGCAAATCCTGGAATAGATTCTAGGATAGTACCTACAGCTGGAGAACATACTAAGAAGTTAGCTCCACCACGTAGAGTTTTCTGGTGAATAACGTTACTTAATTTTTGGATTTTAGTTCCTAGAGTTTGGAACCACTGTCCTTGGCTATTATAGAAACCTAGGTCAGTAATAGTACCATCAGTTGGAGCTGTTCCAGTGATAGATCTGTTGTTAACTGCAGACCATACTTCAGTTCCAGCAGAAGCATTTTGAATCAACATATCCAAGATTTCGAGGTCAATTTCTAGTGAAATATACTCACTTAGGATAGAAGTCAATTCAGCTTCAGCATCTAGTGCATGGTAAGCGTTAAGATCTTGAGCGAACTCAGGCGTCCAAACTGCTTTCAACTTACGAGTTTTAGCAACGATTGCAGATGATTTCATCTGTACGTTGATCTCAGGAATGTCAATAGGAGTGTTTGAACCATTAGCTGTGTTATTTCCATCTTCGAAATCACCACGAGCGTTATCAGCTGGTTGGATTTGATAGATTACTTCATAAAGACCAGCACCTTTAGCTGTTTCTTTAGCTGCATCAATAACAAAAGTTACGCTATTACCTGATACAGAAGTAAACTGTGGGTAGTTATCAGCTACTGCCAAGTTACTACCTGAAAGGATAAATCCTCTAGCTCCTTCTAGATCTGCATTTTTACCTGTCAAATCCATAGTTACTAATCTCAAAGTATCACCTGTAGCTGATGCAGAAAAATCTGAATCATATCCTACTGATGACCATGAACCTGTACCTGGAGTAACAGTTTGTGCAGATGATGTGTTGTTGATAGAATATCCAAATCTACCAGCACCATATAAACCACCTGTATCTGTGTTACCAAATGGTCCAGCACCATCAGCACCATACATAGAATCACCAGCTGCAAAAGGAGCTTTAGTATCTCCATATTGGAAGTCTAGATAGAATACTAGACCAGAAGGAAGATTCATAGGTTGTACTGATACAAATTCTTGAGCGGCAATCTGTCCAAATACTTTACGTACCAATGGAAGAGCTACACCTGCCCACTGCTCACCAACACCAGCTGTAAAAGTACCGCCAGCGACACCTCCACCTGTTTGAGAGCTTTCTACTACAAGTTGCTTAGCTTGGTTTTCGAGGATAATTCCCATATTGTTTTTGGAACTACCATTCATACCTTCTAGCAAGCCTGTTTTTTCCCACTTTTCAGCTAGACGAGCGGCGTCGCTCTGTACTGAGTGATATGGGTTTGCACTTTCTAATAAAGTTTGTAAACTCATGATTAAAAGTTTAAATAAGGGTTAAAATTAATTTTCTTTAATAATTCCAGCTAATTGTTGCATACGTGCAAAAGCAGCGTTTTCAACGATTGGCTGTTTAGCTTCAGTTATAGGAGCAGTAACTTTTGAAGCTTGACCTTTTGGTCTAGCTGTAGTTTCTACTTTTGATACGATTCCCTCATTTAGGGTTTCGAAAATAACTTTAGCCTCTTTTACGGTCTCAGCTTTATCAAAAGCTTTCAACACTTTTACTTTCTTATCTTCTGATAAGTTTTTAGACTTAAAGATTTTGTTAGTATAAAGAAGTTTAGCATTCAATAGATTAACTTCGTTGAGTTCATTTTTAAGTTCCTCAATTTCAGTTAACGCATTTTTCATTTCTTCTTCATTAATGGCATAAGCCGAAGTAGATTTTCCTACTTTTTGAGGATCTCTTTCTCCTTCTGCTCCACGAGTTGGATTGTTTTTCTCATTCCAGCTCACTTCGTCCATTTCTTCTAACTCTTCTTTTTCCATCATGGGCTCTGCTTCATCTTCCATTTCGATATCCATTTCTTCTTCAGACTCTTCGTCATCCATTTCCATTTCGTCTCCAGCTTCTAATTCACCAGCTTCCACCATGTCTTTAATTACATCTTCAATGAATCCTTTTAGATCGTCTTCTGACATATCTTCTAGGTCGATTTCTTCCTCTTCCATTTCACCTTCAGCTTCTTCATCTTCACCTTCTTCTTCTTCTTCGGCTACGACTTCTTCTTCTTCAGTTACTTCTTCTGATTCTTCAATCTCTTCAGATTCCTCAATTTCCTCAGCTTCAGTTACTTCTTCTGATTCTTTAACTTCTTTTTCATCATCGTGTTTTTTACCTTCATCGATGTCTTCATTTTCAGTTACTTCATCACCTTCAGTTACTTCTTCAGATTCTTCAAGTTCTTCTTCTTCATTGAGTTCTGCAAGTAATTCGTCTAAATCTATTTCTTCTTCTACTTCTTCAGATTCAGTTACTTCTTCATTTTCTTCTACTGCATCTACTTCTTCAGAAATTTCAGTTTCTTCAACGTTTTCGATTTCTTCTTTAACGTCTTCTTCTTCTTTATCCATTTCTTCCAATTTAGCTGCTAACATAGATTTTAAATGTGGAGTAAATGCTTCTTCTAAAGCAGCTTTAGCGTTTGCTATAGCAGTTTCTTTTACAGCTTTAGCATCAGCAATTGCTTCTTTAAGCAAATCTCTATTATTAGACATATCGCAAAATTTATTTGTGAAATACGGTTATTAGGAACCGTAATAGGAAAGTTTTTCTTATTCACACCATATAAGAGATGGTGTATTATGATAATACATATATGTAGATTGAATAAAAATTATAAAACAGAACAACTTCCTTTAGAACAAAGGATTTCTCTTACTATGTTGTTTATTTTAGTGTAATCGTAAGTAATAGTTTCTTTTCCTTCATTTAATGTT
>CAACVD010000302.1_pt1 | contig 23797 bp, 24 predicted proteins | sample 2381771 | NCBI WGS metagenome assembly CAACVD01 (sample SAMEA5211965, study PRJEB30684) | marine metagenome | biome: Marine; feature: Epipelagic; material: Water | collected 2015-10-15 | depth 15 m
AGATATATTGTTTGTTGGGCTAATCTGACCAGCAACTGTTCCTATATCCGTTGCGTCTGCGGCTACATTTGTAACATCTGAGGCAATCCCTGCTACAGTTGTAATATTAGGCAAGTTCGTAGAGATGAACTGCTTGTTTACAGCGTCCGTATTGTTTACAGGGTCTGCTACGTTTTTGATAACTTTACTTTCTGCATCCCATTTATCGTCATTAGCTAATGTTATAGATTCATCGGCAGTGTCTATGGCTTCCTGTGCGATAAAGAAGTTTTGTTTTGCAGAATTATCTAAGTCTGCTTCTGATAAAACCGCACCATCTTGAAAGTCAACGGTACGGGCTGTGTTAGGTGTTTGTCGCTCAATACGAATAATCGCTCCAGCGGCAGGGTGAGATGCAAAGTCTATCTCATTAGCGTTAGCAAACGTATAGTCTACCCCTTGAGTCTTCAGTACTTCATCTACAAACACTTTGATGTCTGCTTGGGACAAGTAGTCAAAGTTAAAGGTTAACGCCTGACTAGCTTGCCCATTTGATATAATTTGCTTTCTTGAAAGTGGCATAATATTTCTTACCTATTGGTTTCTAGTAGGCGTGTCCCAGCCTTCTGGTTTATTTTCCTGTTGCGATACTCCATGTAGAAATCTGGATATTTAGCAAACAACTGTTGTCTTGCCGCTCTCTTGTAGGAAGACAGTACTTTGCTGATTGCTTTGATTTCTGTTGTCTGGAACTCACCGTCATATATTCTACTCTCATCACCCATGCGATACTGAGGGTTTTTCATTACCTTCTGTAACGCTTGCATAAGTGTAAGACCACCGATACGAACAGTCCCTGTAAATTGGTTATAGTCAGACAACTGTTCGCTAGTTAGCTCAATCTTATTGATACGCCGAGATGGGCCTTTGAACGGGTAGTTCAACGCCATCAACTCAGCCCCAACAAACTCTGTGGTTTTGTCAGGAACAATAGGAAAGCCAGTAGAGAATGCATCAGGGTTTCTGATTGCTTCACCAGTTAACCAGTTAAACTTCTTGGGAAGATTATCGACCATCATTGGGATGCGGCGTTGAAACTTATCTCCAAGTCCTACGGCTTCCCGTAACTCTGGATAATTATCTCCAGCAACAGCCTGAACACCTTCTACAACTTGCAGAGGCGCGGCTGGTACAAAACTGGTGGCAAGACCGTAACCGATGTTAGTAACCTTGAATATCTGGTTAGGGTCATCTGTTTGTAACGCGGAGAATAGATTAGAGATACCCTGAAGGTATGCTTTATCTTGAAGCGTTGTGGACATCGCAAACACAGCGGTAGCAAAATAGTCTTCTACCTCTGGTTGGGTGAGGTGCTTACTCATGTCAAACCCGTTAGCCATCAAACCAACAGGCATGAATATAGGGTCAAAGCGATTATATGAAACCCACTTGTCTCCTATACGAATACTGTATGGTTGATTACCAGCGTTTCTCCAGAGTCTGTTTTGGTCTGGCAATGCTGGCCCTGCACCTGTAATTTTTCCTTCCATCGCGTACATAAGCGCACCACCAAGGAATAAAGTACCGAGAGAGGTACGTCCAATCATCTGTGCCTTTTCAGCGGGAGTGCCATACTTCAGAGTATCGTTATACCGTTTTGACGCAAAGTTTACCAAAGGGGTTCTCTGTGCCGCACGGACAATCAAGTTGGTTGGTGTACGAATAAACGGTAGGAAAATCTGCAACGAAGGATGCTGTTGAACATACCGTTGAAGTCCTAAAGCCTTTGAGCCGTCCAGAAGGTCTTCAGTAAAAGTAATTTCACGAGAATACTGTATAGCACCCATGTCAGTCCCACGGCCTGTGCCATCAAGTGAATCCGATACTCTCTTTATCGCAAATTCTTTTTGAGCCTTTGGGTCATTAGGATACTTCAGTTTGGCTTCATGCATACCATCTGCAAACACTCTTGCACGATAGTTAATCTGTTTGAAGAACTCGTCTTCTGCTCCAAGTGCGCGGAGTGAACCACGAGTAATCTTACCGATAGTGTCCAGATTTCGACCAAGCAACGTATCCGACCTAATGCCTATGAAAGAGGAGTGGATTTTGTTTTGTACCTCATTCCCGTCCAGCTTAGTATTTGCTGGGTCAAGAAAGTTTCTCTCTGCTTTCAAAGATGCGTGTGCCATTTGAATAGAGTCCTTAAAGGTAGCACTCAAACCCATCAAATGATAATGAAAGTCATCTCTTATTTCACGGGCCGCCTTACCACCAATGAATGGTTGCATAATGTAAGACCCAGCATATCTCTCCGCTGGTACTAAAATGGTTTCATTGATGCCCGATAGGGTATTTGTAATATGTGTCTTGATGTTAAACAGAATCATAGAACGAAATAGTTCACCCAGAGAGGCAAAGGCCTTGAACCCTGCACTTCTGTTCATGTTTGCCGCCGCTCTGCTAACCTTTGATAAGTCACCACCAGATGCACGTAGGACTGTTCTGAATCGGTCTAAAGACTCCTTACCACCTACGTCCTTTACAGACTCATCAAGAGCTTTGATGTCAAAGATTTTTTCTTTGCGCATACGTAAAGCACGGCCCATCCCTGTTTCAATCCCCTGAACACCAGCAAGTAACCGTGTAAAGTTCTCCAGTTCTGCCTGTGCTTTAACTTGGACGTTAGGGTCTACATCATACTTTGGGTTTTCAAATAAGCGATACATACGCTCACCTGACTCCTTCAGCATTGCCTCAATCGCGTGTACAGCAAAAGTTGCCTCTTCGACAGACTTAGCGTGTCTATATGCTACGTTCATAATTTCTCTGGAAGTAAGACCCGTCATTTCGGAAGCACGTACAGCGGCCTCTTTGAAAACGTCTTCTACTCCCTGTTTGCCGCGTACTTTATCCAGCATTGGCTTTGCGGCATTAATAGTATCTTGAAGAACTGAAGCTACGTCATCAACGTAATCAACAGTAAGAACATCGCCTTCTTTAGTGCGGTTGAAAAACTTTACGTTCTCTGTTTCGCTGAATACTTCAGTAATATCTCTTGGTTCTTTAATACCAGCTAACAGAGTTTTTACCTGTGCCGTATTAGACAACTTTGGCTGTTTTGGTTTCTGTACGCCAGACTTAGATGGTGTTATTGGAATTTCTTGAGGTAAAGATTTACTAGCCAGCTTGTCATCAATAGCTTCTGCTAGTTGCTTCTTGGTTGTCTTAGTAGACATAGGAATGCCAAGAGCTTTTGCTTTTTGCACGAGCGTTGCCTTGTTATCCCGAAGAAGAATATCTTGACGCGACCTACCAGATTTAAAGGCCGCTCTGTCCAAATCGTCAGCCATAACATCTATGGTGTTGGAAAGGCCTACCTTTGAGACATCATCACCAGCTTCCTCAAGAGCCTTTTGCTCCTTTTCTGCCGCTTTGACTTTCTTTTTGTGTTCGTTGCTTTTAGCTACACGTTTCTTTGTTTCCTTTGACTTAACCGTGGTTAACTCTTCGGTCACTTCTTTTTCTGTAGCTACAGGGTCTGCGCCCTTACGCATTCTCTTGACACCACGGGCAATAGCAAAAAGACCCTCAAGAGGGCCAGTTAACATCAGGTCTTCTGCCGCCATCTTTAGTCGGCGTTCTGCTTGTCCATCGTCTTCGTTTGACTGTAGAAACTCTGTAATAGGGTTTTGTAATGCAGGGACTTTTTGAACGATATCTGACAACCTCTCTTCATAAGGGTTGTGAGCAATCATTGATGAGGCCGCTGAGTCTACGGCTGACTTTGCAATTCTACCTTTTAACCCAGAGTTTAAGGCTTTCTTACCTAGCTTTGTAGCCGCTGTAATTTTACCAGCCCCAACTAAACCAAAACCAAACTGAGAGATATCCTCAGTGATTTGACCAGCCATAGTAACTGGGCGAGGGGGGTCAAAGAAAAGTCTCTCTGTCTCATCATCAAACCCTTCCCACTCTGTGTTAAATACGTTCCCTGCTCCTTCAATGAGGCCATCAGCCACATTACGGGTAAACTGGTAGGTTTCCTCTGCGGCATCGACTGCACCAGCAAAGACACCCTTTGCCATATCACCACCAACTTCATACCAAGCAAAGTCATCTGCAACCGACTGATTTAAGCGGTCACGCAGTTCTAAAATTTCCTGACGTTCCATATTTTAAGCTCCGCTATCCATTGGGTCTATATCATCTGAATTTACTGAGTTGCCTGTGTTGCGCCGTGAAGTTGCGGCGGCTTTTAGCCTTTCCTGTTCAGCCTCAAATTCTCTGACAAAACGCCTTAGAGCTTCATCAGGGTCAACACCGCCAGCTACCATAGGGGCAAGCATTCTTCCGAGGTCTGTTGTAGTTAGCCAGTTTTCTTTTTGAGAGGGGTTAGTTAAAACAAGGACGGCGGTGTTAAACATATTTGCATAAGTTGACATTGGTTTATTCCAACCAAGTCCACCAGAATTTTGCCAAGGAGAGATTCCCTGTTGCCAGTTTGACATTGTTGTGTCATCGGCTGGGGGGACGTTCTCTAGTAGTATGCTTCTGTTTTGCTCTTCAGCTTTGTTCCTATAGTATTTCTCAAGACGCTGGGCTTCTTTATCAATCTTTGCCATTGCCGCTTCACGAGTCAGGTCACCCTTTTCTACTTGAGGGATAATATCTTTAATAAAGTAGGTAAGGTCACGCTTGGCGTTGTTAGCTAAAAGGTTTCTGCTGGCATCATTTCCAAACAAACCATCTAACGCCGTTGTTTGCTTGATAGCCCCTTCCAAGGCTGACTCAATACCTGAAATGCCGTACTCTTCCTTAAACCTTGAGTAAGTTTGGTTGTTTAGATTTTCCAGTGTTGCCGCATCAGGAATGCTTAGTTTCTTATCTTTGACAGCTAGGTCAATCGCATCTTCCATATCGTTACCGTCAGAAATACCGTTATAGATTGTCTCATAGGTTGTCTGGTCACTAACTTGCTTAATCTGTCCTCTATCCTGAAACTCTCTATCAACATACGAACTTTCAGATTGGCTAAGTACAGCAAGCCTATTTCTTTGTTTTACTGTCTCTTCGCTGTTCCACCAATCGGTTTTATATTTGTTTTCCTGTAAGCCTTCTAAGAGTGCCTTACGTAACTTAACAGCTTCCATCAGGTCTTCTTTTTGCTCTTGTTCAAACGCTTCGGTTTCTGCTTTGTCCTCGATGCTCTCAAGTGTTTTCTTTAGTGTCTCGATACCAGCTTTATTAGAGATTCCGTAGACAGAACTCTTGTTCTTCAGTCCTTCCATAACCTCGACAATTTGTTCCCAGTTACCGCCCTGTGCGGCAAGCTCTCTAGCTTTACCTTCAAGAAAATTTATTGAAGTATCTAGTGCAATCTTAGGGTCAGTTCCTTGGTCAATAGCAGTCTGGATACGTGCGTTAATTGATGCGGTTGCCTGTGGAGCTATGTTTACACCCTGTTGGTCAAACATATCATCCATGGTTTCAAGGTCAGTTGTCAGTTCTCCAAGCATCAAGTCAGTGCGACTATCTCTAGCTTTCTTTAGCTGGTGTTCAAAGTTTCGCTGTTGAACTTGTGCTTCAAATCGCTGTGTTACTTCATTGAACTCTTCGTTTAAGACGTCAGCCCGAAAGCCGTCCAATCCGTTGCTCTCTGCATACTCTTGGCGTGTTTTGTTTGCCCATGTATTAAAGTCAAAATTAGGCTTATCCTTCTCAGTATCCCAACCAATAATAAGCTGGTCACCAAAGTCTTTGGCGTGGTTGCGGAGTAATGAACGAGCATAGCCCTCTACCCAAAAGGGTGATTGGGTTTCGTCTATCTCTCCACTTTTGATTTGCTGTAAAAACTTTTTACGTTCCTCTGGTGTTGCGTTGTAAAACGTCTTTTCACCTTCGGTAGATTGCTGTTGTTTTATTTCTGCTTTTTTATCATCAAATAATGCATTTACTGCTGGGCTAAATGTACTCAACGCATTGAGTATCTGTTTAGAGCGAACATCCTCTGTGGGGGCTGTGGGCCGCACATAGGTGTCTACAGGCCGTGCAACCACGTTCTGTATGCCACCCAAAGACCGCAGTCTTGAAGTGTCCACCTTAACTCGTCTTGGAGGCATCGTTAAGCTCCTTTAGATGATTTGTATATTGGAGTTTTGTCTTTTCTGAACTGCCTATAACCTTTAAGAGCAACGCCACCAATCTGCAAACCAGAGGCAAGCAAGCTGGGTGGAGTTCCTTGCTGAACGCTTGCAATGCGTCCTTCTGCTTGAGACAGAAGACCCTCGCGGTCAACTTTACCTTGCTGAAGTACGGCATCAAAGTTTCTGTTAATTGTTCCTTCGTTATTTAGGCGGGTACGTTCAACATCAGACAAGAGGTTAGCAATCGACAGACCAGCCACACCCGCTTCACCAGCGGAGGCTATTTGTCTACCTTTTATCTTGGCGGCTTCTATGTTGCTTTGGAATTTCTTGTCCATAGCGGCGGCTCTCTCTTGGTCTTCCCGAAGAGAAAGCTGTCTAGCTTGTTGTAGCATAGACCGCTGGGCCAGTAGTTTATTTTGGTTAAACTGCGCTGTTTGGGATTTTGCCTGATTACTGGCTTGCTGGGCTTGCAAAACAGCGGAAGTTCCAGCAATAGCTGTACTCACCGCAGTCATACCAGCGGCGGCGGCTGTTGCCTTTGATGCGCCCAGTGCCATGCCTATTTCAACAAAACACATTTGGCTAACTCCTAATTCTTATAAATTCATAAAATGGTTGTGGGTTTACCCCATAGTTTTCGATTAAATTGGTAAAGGTAAACCCAAGAAACCGAAGCCACTTGATGGTCTTCTGATTTTCTTTGGCAACGTAGTTTACAAGAATAGGGTATCTATTTTGTGTTTTGCTTACCCATTCTCTACTTACTTTGACGAACTTCCGAACCGTACTTGGTTCGTATAGACCATCACTTGCCAGCATCCATGGGACACCTATGTTTCCCATGTTGTTAACGCCGAACATACCTATAATGTCCTCTTTATTACCTATGATGGTATTGCACTCCTGAGACAGCAAAAAAGAGAATTGTAAGGCTTTCAAGGGTCTAAGACCGTGTGAAGCCCACACTTCTCTTTTGTCTGAATATCTGAGGTTAGGTGCAAGTACCTTACAGTCCCCGTACTTTGACGGGCGATAGTAAGCCATGCATTTATATCCTTTTGGAACGCTCGTGGTAGAAACCTTCCCACTCAGCCGACTGAAAAGTCGATGGTAAGAAACTATCGTTCTCAAGTTCGATATCTACTGCCGTTGAATTGGACAGAACAGGAAAAGAAAATGTTCCGCTATCAATAGATACTGTACCGATTACGTTGTTAACGCTACCAAGGTTGCGACCTGTAAATGTGGTGATATTGGTTGTACGCCTGAGAGGTGTAACTTTTGCCTTGAAGAACCCACTATCGTTAAACACAATGTTCCAGTTGCGGAGTTGTAATCTACCTATAGTAACTGGCGAGTCATTGTCCTTTATAACTTGTTCTGAAAACTTATACTTAAATGTATAAGGAATGCCAGCATACACAACCTTCCCTGCGGCTAATGTAGAGGCAAGGTCAGACGCTGGGATTGTCTGCCCATCTTGTCTCACGTAGATTGCATTAGAGTCTGTGTAGGGTAGGGTGGTAGTACCACCAGTGTTTAACTTGACCCGTCTATCCAACAGTACTGGATGGCTGTTGTCCATTACGGTCACTGATGTATCAACTGACAAATCTATTTTTTCAAGACAGACTGTAGAGCCTCTCTTTATAATCATGTAGATTTCAGACTTGTTGAAGTCGAGGTTCAATACCTCTCCACCAAACACCCAAGAAGACCAAGATGACTGTAGTTTCTCTTGTCCACTCCAGTAATACTTATACACGTAAATAGTAGTTTTGTTGGTGGACGTAAGACAGGCAAGCATATCTTCATTTGAAGATGCCGATAGTTTTATAATCTCACCAGAGATATAATCTGGTACGTGTGCAGTTACATCCGCCGCATCATTAGTCTCAGCATTTACATCTACAAAGTATTCACGAACACCTGAGAAACTACCACGTTTTGTTGAGAAGAAAACATACTTACCAGCTCCTACGGGTTTTGAACGTAGGCTTGCTTCAAACTGAGTAGTAACATCAATAGATACTGTATCAGGAGCAAGTAGGTCATCGGCAGACATCTTAAACTGTGTGAGGTCTGAAAAGAGCAATAGTTGCTCAGAGAAAGGAACAGCGTGTTTCAGAATGGACACTTGATTGTTAGATACTGAAACATCAATGGGTGCAGAGTCTACCAGAGTAAGTACTGTGTTTTGAAAGAAGTTAAAGAACGAGCTAACCTCTGACATTATGACGTTTTCTTCAGACAGAAAACCTAGTCTGTTTCTGTGAAAGAATAGGTCATTGAGCTTGTAACCAACAAACGAGGGGAATGGGTTGGTGTCATCATCCCCAGCTTTTCTCTCGCTCCAACTGGCAGGTTGAAAAGTAAAAGTACCGTTAGCATTACGGATAAGCTGGTGAGGCATAGTAGTAACATCAAACTGCTTTTCTATGGAAGACGCGGCTACTTCTTTCCAGACTAACTGACCGTTGCCATCAGGGTCTTGAAACTGAACATAGTAGTTATCTTGGTTCTTATTGTTGTCACCTACAACTTCAACAAGAAAACCTTCCTTTCCCTTTGGAGGTAATTTTTTAAAGTCAGATGTTTGTCCTTTAAAAGCTAACAAAAAGGTATCGCCGCGAGAGTCAGTAGCCTCTACATCAAAGGCCGCACCGTCATCTCGTTTAATATACAGGACGTTATCTAATAGCTCTTTAGTAAACCCAGCGGGTAAAGTAAGACCACTCTCAAGGTCAGTCATAATTTTATTAGTACGTACATCCGCTTGGTTAGCCGCGTTAGAACTATCTAGCGTTTGCTTTGTAGATGTATATGTCGTACCGTTGTAAATTACTTTAATTGTAAAGTCGGTTTTGTAATCACCCTGCTTACAATAAAACATAGCCTCTTCAGGTCTAGCTGGTGTGAGGTTGCTTGTATCTTTTGCAACTACTTTTGTCTTGTTAACAATGAAGGTGTAGTCAGCAATAGTAGTGGCTGATATCTGTGTAGAAGGGTCAGTCAATCCACTAAGATAATTAATTGCAGTAGCAGGGGTAGATGTAACTGTCTGTTCTACGCCCACAGCATCATACACCTTCAGCGAACCTGATGTAATTATCAGGGTGTAAAACTCAGACTCATCTCTACGGATTGTGTGGATAAAACCTGAATCTATGTTTGCTGGTACGTTAGCTAGTGTGGCAATATGCTGTGTGGCTGGACGTTTCTCTAGCCCGTTTACCACAGTAGACAGACCGTTTTCTTGTAACTCTGCTTGTGTGTTCAAACGGAGTGACGGTGGTTGTTGTGACACCCCATTGATGAGGTTTGGTATCGAAGCAGAGATTAAGGCCATCTTAGAGTACCCTTCCACCTAATCTATCTACAATGTAGTAGACCGATAAGTTATCAAATATAGTATTATCGTTTACTTGCCCTTCAGCATCATCTAGCTCTACTTTTGCAAGTAACTCATCCCGTTGCTGGTAGCCATGTAACTCAGCCGAACCAACAACCCTGTCTTGAAATACACGGGCGGCTTTGAGTGTTATGTAACGCCTTGCGGCCTCTGGTAAGTCAGTAAAATCGAGGAGTACAACAGCGTTCATCGAGACTTCAGTTACATCTGTAGAAAAGAAGAAACTGTTAGTTGCGCGGTTGTATAGCCTACTGCCGCGTTGAACTACATCAAGTGTGGCTGTGCGGTCTTGCGCCATATCAAGACGCAGTACGTTATCTGGTATGTTTATTTGGTTTGTGGAATCTGGGGTGAAAGACTTCTTTAGGTCAGTGTTAAACGACCAACCCTGTGATTGTACTTCTCGACTTGTAGAATCAAGAATAGTTTCGGCTAACTCAGCATCAACAAGACCAGAGGTAAGAGAGTTTACGGGTGCTTCACCAATAGAACTTAGAAGCGTGTTAACGGCCTCTAGTTTCGTAGTAGCTGTAAGTGCCATTACGCCATCCTCTTCTTCTTTTTCTTAATTTTCATGTTTTTGTAAGCGGCAAGTATTCTACGACCCTTGGCTACGGCAGAGGCTTTGTCACCAAAGTGACCCCATGCCTCTAGCGAGAGCTTCAAACGTGTCTTCTTCCCGTCTTTCATTAGTGGCCCAGCGGCTGACCCCATACGAACTAGAAACGAACCCTTGCGTCTTTTCTCCTCTGGTGTCTTTGCAGACTTTTTTACAGGAGCTTTTAGCGTACCCCCTGTCTGAGCTTTGTATGACGCACGACCTTTGGCGTTCAATCCGCCTTTTGGGTTCTGTCCAGCCTTTCTAGTCCAAGCGGGTGAACTAGCCATCAGTAAGCCTTTTTCTTTTTCGTGTATTTACGAACGAGTAAACCACGCTTAATTCTAGGCGCACGTTTTGTCATCATGCTCCTCTTAGTGGGTTTACTTGGTTTTTTGTATTTCCGCTGTGGTTTTGGGTCTGTCTTCTCTGGGGAAGCACTATCTGTCCTACCCTTCTTTTTATTAGTTTCAGCCGCTTTTCTTGCTGTTTTTTCTTTGGCAGAGTCTTTAGCTCTCTTTTCTCTAAGAGCTTCCATAAAGTCTTTTTTGCCCTCTTTGTCGTAGCTGAATTTTTTTCCATCTAGTTCTGGCATGACTAAGCCTTCCTATATTTTCTTGTTTTCTTTTGGCTTGATGCTGGTGGCCTATTGGTTTCTTTGTTCATCGGGTGGCGCGGGTCAGACTTATGGAAATGACCGTTGCGCTTTCTGTATGCGTCAAGTTCTGCTTTTGTCATTAAGCTCTCCGATATCTTCGTGTTTTGTTGGCGATAGATTTTGGTTGCTTGGAAAATTGTTTTCCCTTGGCGGTGTCTTCTCGCTTCTTTCGATTTGTTGCCGCCCTCTCTGATGGTGAAAGGGACGCAATCGCCTTTTTGGGTAGATAACGGGACTCACCTTTTTTACCAGCATATTGCCAATCCTGTTTGCTCCATTTGCTTAACTTGTTTTCTGATTTCTTAGGCCCAGAATAAGTACCGCCAGAGTCTTTGTAGTATTTAACAGCTAACTGCATGGCACGGGCTGAGTGCTTACCACCCATCTTTGCCTTTGCTCTAGCTTTAGCCGCCGCCCATTTCTTTGGGTCACGTTTCGTTGCTGTACTCATTGTACCCTCTGTAAAACGAAAAAAAGGGAGTCCCCCAAACGAATGGAGAACCCCCTAGATTTTGAGTTAACCGTGGTTAACTGCCCTATGCAGTCATCAATGCGATTGCACAAGCAGGGCGAAGGACGTTATGACCCATCGCGTACTTAGCAACCATTAATGTGCCTTGACGGTTAATTTGGTACTCAGACTCAACGCCCAAGTCCATCAACTTAACAGTAGCAACTGCGTCTTTAGTCATAATCAGACCACGGACTTTCGCGGCAATGTCAACAAGGTTAACGCCGTCAGTTGTTACGTTAGTGATGTCGTATGCTGTAGTACGGCCTGAACCAGCAGTGTTAGCCAACGGACGGTTGCCCTTTGACTGACCCTTGTTGGTTGAACCTGTTTCAATCAGGTCTGCGGTTACAAGGTGGTTAGACATGACTACTGGCATACCAGCGATTGATGGAACAACGCCAGATGCTACAGAACCATTGCCACCGAAGTCGCGGTTCATGTATGTCAGCTTGTTACCATCAGTAACGTCAAGCAGAGCGTAATACTGGTCTGGTGGAAGTACAACTACTGCACCGCTTTCGTAACCTACGTTCTTCTTATCAAACTCTTTCTTAGCGTCAAAGATAGACTTAGCAATCTTCGCTGGGTCAATAATGTCAGCGGCGTTACCAGAACCGATAGTAATATTATCAGTAAAGTCTTCTTCAGTGAACGCTTTGTAGTCCTGTACCAGTGCGGCGGCACGGGTAGCGTTGGTTGAAAGAGCGGCCTTTAGAGCCGTCCGAAGGATGTTCTTATCTGCTTCAGTAGCCAGTGCAATACCAGCTTCCTTAGAGTAAGTAGAGCGAACATCGTAGTGGTTAATCGCTTCATCAATGTTTGTGATGAATTGGCTAGAGATGAGCAAGTCATCAATAGTTACGATACGTTCTGAGGCACGTACCTGACCGCCTGTAATTTCATTTCCAGGGGTATGGTACTCAGCGGTTGTGCGTCCAAGCATCGGAAATGATGCTGACTTCCCCTTAGTGATTGTGCGAGTCCGAATGAGCGGCATCATAATGTTCTTAGCTTCAAAGCTAGTAAGAATCTCACCAGCATATAGCTTTAGGAACAAATCACGCACATCACCAGCGAGGTTGGTTTGACCTAGACGGGATACGTCATAGGCCGGATTAGATGCGCCTTGCATAGCCATCGTAATCTCTCCTTCATTAGTGTTGTGATTTAGTTAGTTGTTATGACCACTCAGCCTCTTCTCACTCCCTTTCTCCGACAAGATTGTCCCTCGCAAGGGGTCAGGGGGGTATTCGTTCATGTGTTGTGGCTTTGTGTATAAAAAAGAGGTGAGAATAAATCCCACCCCTCTTAGTATTTGGAGACAGTGTTAGAATATCGAAGACTGTTGTAACCTACGAGCTACTTGGTCACGATATGCAGAGTCTTTCTCGTACCTTGGGTCAGACATAGCAGACGTTAATTCTGCTAGACTGCTGAAAGCCCCTACTGAATTACTGGATGGTTCGCCACCAACTAAGTTGGGTTCGACACCAGCTTCGGAACGGTAACGAGCGGCAAGACCTTCAATAGCAAACATTGCTGTACCCATATCGCCACTGTCAACGGCTGAGTTGAAGGCTTCTTGGTCTGCTTCAGATAGCGTTGTAGCCGCCCACTCCATCATCTCGTTGTAGCTCTCTTCGCTACCAACGACATTGAATGCTTGTTGGCGGGTTGACTCCATAATAGCCATCTGTCCGTCAATAAATTGGTCTACTACATCTGAGGGGATACCAGCTTGTTCAAGGGTATCATATTCCTCATCAGATAAACCACCTTCTTCCCAGAAGGAGTTAGACATAGACTCAAAGTCAATACCATTTTCAGTTAGGTATTCTTGAACTTCATCGGTTTCCATGTCATCAATAGAACTATCTGTTTCTTCGCCAGATTCGTTCTGTTCGTGAAATTGCCTCTCAAGATTTGTATAGGCATCTGCCATATCTTGAGGGGACTTAAACTTCTCAGGTAGCCACTCAGGGCGTTCCTCAGAGGTATTATTAAGACCTTCCGCCTTTTCAACCATTTCCTTAACGTAGTTGGGGTCTTCAGGCGGTTGCTCTTGATGCGTATTAAGTACGTCAACCATTACACTGTCTCTTCTTCGCTTGGTTGATTCATCATCTGCCCGACAATCTCAGGGGCGGCACGTTCAGCCATCTTACCCATTGTCTGTTGTGTTAATGCTTGCTCTTGAGCCATTTGCACAGCTTGTTGTTCTTGCGCCTTTTGTTCTAGAGTTTTTACTAGACCACCAGTGTCAATACCAAGAGAAGCTCCTAGTCGGTCAATGTAATCATCAACATTTAGGTTTTGTGCTATAATCTGTGGGCCAAGGGGCTGTAGCATCTGTAGGAATTGGGATAGCTTGTTTAAGTCTTGCCCACGACCTAGTGCCTCAATTCCTGTAACAATCTGTGGCTTAACTGCATCTTTTGGCATCTTTGGCATTTTGCCTGTGCGTTCAAGACGGGCCAGCAACAGCTTGACTAGAGGTAATTGAAACTCTTGGGATAGAATACTGTAGACACCACCAAGAGCAGTCTCTAGCTCCTGTGCCATATAGCGAACTTCTTCAGCAGTCACACGTTCAGCATTACGCTGGACTGCGCTGTTGAGTAGGAAAGCAAACTGCAATCTCTCTGTAATACGGAGCGCAGTTTCCTGTGCAACCCTAAAGTCATTGTACTTTTGTACCTGTAGGGTTGTTACATCATTAGCATCCCCCTGTACGATAGCCCCGTTAGGTGCTTGAGCAAGGGTAGCTTGTTTGGTTGTTCCGTTGGGACGAACCAAGAATAATACTTTTGATGACGCGGCAGAACCTTCAACGATAGCTCTAGTGAGAGCTTCAAGGCTTCGTAAGTCACCTATATACTCTTCGACATACCCCCTTCCATAATCCTCACCGTCAATTCTGGTTAGGCGTAGGGGTACGAAGGGTACACGGTCTAACGGGTAAGTTCCTCTGCTTGAAGGAATCTCAAATCCCATAACCTCTTGGTGTACCTCAAATTTATTTTCTTTACGACATACATATGTGTAAAGGTCTAATGATTTGGTGTGTGTATCAGTCTGGTTGTAATCTTCAGACTGACTTAGCATCTCCTGTGCTTCTTTAGGTAGCATCAGGGGTGACACAGACTCCTTGGTGATAATCTCCATAACATTGCCCATTGTGTCACGTTTAACAACGTAACGGTCAATGCGAAATACTTTCATACCACCTTCTTTTGGTAGGTATATCAGCGAGTTACCAGCAACAATAAGTTGCTTTAGTGCCTCGTGTATAGGCACACGAACTGCTGAACCTTCAATTTCTTGCATACCAGCCCGTTCTATTCGGGCAAGGGCTTCTTCAACTGCACCACGGGCGTCCTTACCAGCCATTGATTCAATATCAAAATCATCAATAGATAACCTGAAGAATGGGGAGTTAGGCGGTAGGAGTGCCATCAGTAACTTACTAGCTAGGTTGTTTACACCCCTCGCACCTACTGATTGGTAGGGGGTCTTGTAAATGGTACTGCCAGTATGCCCTGATGGTGGAATAAGGGTAGGTATTGTTAGTTCTGAAGCGTCCCTAGCACGTTCAAGAAATGAATGTCTGTGTGATTCAAGCTGAGAATACCGACCAGCAACGGACTTATTGTTTTCCATGTGCATAAGGATATCTCCAAGAATTACTTAGGTATATTTAGGCCAGCCCCACCTTGGCCTCCGACAGAGATGCCGTTGTTATTCAAAGTAACTCTGAACTGTTTTTTACCTTTTCTAATTCTTTTTTTAGTTACTGAAGCTGTGGGATTTGCTTGCTCTGCAATGCTTAAAGGGCCAGAAGCACCAGCGGATTGTACAGCAGAGGCACTTGAATAAGTGACCTTTTTCTTTTTTGGTTTCAATGGGCCAACACACATTAGCTTTTCCCTTTCGGTATGTTTAGCCCAGTGCCACCCATACTGCTTAGATTTACGCTATTCTGAAGTGGTATTTTAAACATACCCTTTCCACGTTTCTTTTTCTTTAGTTGCCCAGACGTTGTGTCAACTGCACTAAAGTCGATATCACTGTTAGATAGTGGACTCGCGGCAGAGCTAGGTGGTGGGGCAGGGGGGTCTGGCATTTTAGGCATTTTTGGTTTGAACGGGCCAACGCACATAATTATGTTTCCTCGTCTTCTGGAAATTCGGTTAGTTGGCGTATCTTTTCGATAACGCTTTGTTGTCCTTGAAGATAACGTAACTGCTCAACCGTACACGCTTGACCTTTTGGTAAGCTGTCGGGAAACTGTCGTTTTAGGTATTCAAGGGCTTCTTTTGTAATTAGGGGTGTATCTGTAAAAATTTGCATATTTCTGTGAACCCGATAATGTCCATAAATAAAAAAGGGCCACCCGAAGGTGACCCTATAGTTAACCACGGTTAACTCGCTCAGAGTTCGCAAGCACCTGACGTACACGCAAGCTCCTGAGAAGCTACCGTCATATCATCTACTTCACGATATTCTGAGAAAGAAACCGTAGGCATCCTAGCACTAATCTCTTCATATTGCAAATGCGATATTTCTTCGTAGGGGGCTTGTACGTATGAATGACTCCCATCTTCTCGCGGTAAGAATGATACTCCGCCAACATCATCAAAGTTTTTGTAAACATAAGCCCCGACATCAAACCACTCCTCTTCTGAAACGTAAACGGTTATGCTTGGATTGTGTTCTGTCCAATGAGTCCTGTAAGTCATCCACAAGTGTAACTGTTCAAGCGCACTCATATCATTGCGAGTGATACAGTCTTCTGGTGACTCAATAGGAAATGAGAACACATGGTTAAGTGGATTGTATGTATCCACTTCGTTTGGTATTTGTCTTTCCATCATCCACGTAGCCAGTGGGTCTTTAACGTCTGCACGAACGCGGCGGATGTAATGTTTGGCGTATCTTGGATGAATACCAGAGGCTACAGAAGCCAACTGACTAACCGTACCACTAGGCTTTACACAGGTTGTAGCAGTAGACTGTTGGATTCCCAGCTTGTCTGCCCACTTCTTATTAGTATCAACTACAACAGCCTTTAGTCTTTCAAGTCTGTCAGGCAAGTCTTCGCCTTGATACATTAGTGGGTTGTCAAGAATACCTGTAAAGCTAACGCCTAGAAGTCTCTCTTCTTCCATATTCTTCTTCCAAGAGCTACGCAGATATCTTACATCAGTAAGGGCTGACTGTAGCGTACCAAGAAGAGCCGCAATGTATGCCTTATGTGTAAGTGTCTCCTCAGTATCCTCTGGGCGGATAATAATTTCTGAGAGGTTACAAGTTTGCATACTCCTCAACAAAATCTCTCCGCATGGGTTCGTGCCAAACGCATGGTCTGGGTCACGCCTACCAGATTTCTTGGCTTGTGCCTGTGCCGCCTGACGGTTGAAGATTCCTCGTTCACCTGACTTGGAATCGTACAATGATGTCCACTCACGTAGAAATGCACCCATGTCTGGCTTTCGTGTATAGGAAACGCTGTTGTTTGCATAAGAGCGGTTTACGTTCTCATCCCACCAGTTACCTGATTTACAATGGCGCATTCTGTCATCAGCTAGGTCAGATAGACTAATCATTGCTGACCGTCTGACACCACCAACAACTACCGCCGCCGCAACTGCACACATAATATCATGTGCTTCAAGGCTAGTTAGTTTGCGACCAGCGGCTTTCTTGAAGACACCGACAGTAAACCGAAACAAGTTCTCAAGCGGGTCAGGCCCAGAGGCTCTACCACCAAACACCTTCAGTCTAGCCCCAGCGGGACGAATGCCTGATAAGTCCCACTTAGGAATCTCTCCAGCATATAAACGAGCAATAAGTTTACGTAGACCCTTTGCCCATCCAATCTTACTGTCCTCGACCTTGATAACCTCATCTGTGTCGTGAATGTCTGCGGGTATCTCAGGTAGTTTCTCAACGAACTCACGTTCTACAGAATAACCAACTCCCGTGCCACACATAAGAACATAGAGTGTTTCATCGAAAGCCTTTGGGTCATCTACAGCAAGATACGAACAGTTGTAACCAGCTATGTTATCTCTGTCTAACGCAGGGCCAGCGGTCATTATCGCCCTCATTGATGGGACTACACCAAGTTCTTTTATGTATTTAGACGCTTCCTTTAGTTCGCTCTCTGCTATTGGAAACTTTTCTGAGAAGTAGTTGATGTACCTATCTACGCTCTCTTCCCAAGTCTCTCGCCTACCCTCTGATTCAATAAACCGTGCGTACTTTGATATAGCTATGTATTGTTGATATGAGTCCATTTATCGTTCATCCCCACTACCCTTGAGGGCATCTCTATTTTTTCGGTCAGCTAGTTTGGTAAGATTTAGTTGAGCTACTTCACTCAGGTTAAAACCAAGGTGAGTAGATAACTCCGCAATGAACCAGAGAACATCCCCCAGTTCTTTCTTCAGACCCTGTTCATCGAGGCCACCATCGCCCCGATAATACTTAGCAATCTTGTCGGCTACTTCACCTGTCTCAGCGCACAGGCCAGTGACGCAGTACGCCATTCCCATCTCTGGTGGGTAAACCGCTGTGCTATGTGCTTCCTTTTGGTAACTATCGAACTCAGACATTCTTCACCTCTATTAATTTGTTTAAGTACCACTGGGCTTTTTTGAGGTCTTGAACCCCGTTTTTATATTTGTATCGCCACAGGTATTTGAGGATGTTTCCTTGGAGATAGGCTTCAAAACCATCACCTGTTGCCGCCTTGATTGCCTCAATGCATTCGATACTGCTTTGGTTGTAGTGTTTGGGCCTGTTGACCACATCCTGTGCTTCCCTTTCTGCATCTATTTCACGCATAATCCGTCCGTAATCAGTCATTGGGTGGACTCCATAATGTGTTCTTAGTTTCGTTGGTCAGGATATGTGCAAGCCTTGCTGTTTTGACTGCATCCTTCTTGGTCAGCCCTGCTTTCTCATATGCGGTGAGAACCTTCTGCCAATAGGTCTTGCCGTCATCAGCATCCAGAATCTTTTCCGCAGTCTTTGGGCCAACACCTGAGATGCCTTTGTAGTTATCGGCAGTATCACCAGTGAGAACTTGCGTCCAAAAGGCACGGTCAGCTTCTTCTTGTGTGATTGTTACAACACCGTCATCAGTAAGGTGTCTTCCAGCAATCTGCTTGAGGTCTTTGTCGATAGACCACACGATGTACTTCTCAGGGTTCTTAGTAAGCAAGATTCCCAGCAAGTCATCCGCTTCTACAGGGTCACCAATCATGGCCTTGTAGTTGTTAAAGAGATGCTCACGTACTGCCGACAATGTAACTGGCTTACGCTTACCTACTCTGTTGGCTTTGTACTCAGGGTCTAGCTCTTTGCGGAAGTTGTTCCGACTAGAGAGCATCACGATACACCTAGAGCAATCTGCTTTTTCCATGAGCCTTGTAATCGTCTGGTCTGCATGGGCGTTGGTTTCTGACGCATAACCATGGACTGTCCACAGGTCATCATCCCAAGCAACAGTTACTTCTGTAGCCGCCGCAGACTGATATGCAATGATATCACCGTCTATAAGTAATGTTGTCATGTGTGTACCTCATACCAAAGTGGATATGTTCTTATAAAGTTTTAGCGTATCTGTAGAGAACAGCTTGGATAGATTTACAAGAAACATACGGGAAGCATGGTTATCACCGCCGCTCACGCTCTTGTGGTAATCCAACCCGTGAACAATCTTCTTTAGGTTTTCTACAGAGAATACCAACGTACAGTAAACATCATCTTTGATAGCAAGGTTATGAAACCAGAAGTCAGCTTCTGTAGCGTTGACACCACTAGGTTTACCATAACTCTCATATTCGATGGCTATGTTACCAGTACGTGACCACATATCACGCTCTGTCTTCACTTCTATCTTTTTGTTCTGGAGCATATCTATGATGCGGTCTTCGTGTAGGTGACCGTAAGCTAAGTCAATATCAAACTTCTTACGATTCTCTTTAGTGGGTTTCAGCCCAGTTTCTTCCGAGTTTGTACTCGCCATCGAGAGGGATTCTGAAGTCGTAGTAGTCTCCCGCTCGTTTGATTGCTTCAATACAGAGTCTTCCAATGTCATCACCTATTTCTTCTCTGACAATTACCTGAACTTCGTCATGGACAAAGGCGGCTTGCCAGTAATCTTTTTGTTGTTTGTAGCCATGCTCTTTGAGTAGCTTGTGAAACTCGACAACCCATCGTTTACAGATGATTGCTCCACAGCCCTGAAGCAGTGTGTTCAGCGCGGCGTGTTCACTACGAACAGGCATCTTTCTTTTATCAAGTCCAATTAGGTAACCACGGAGTGCGCTCTGTCTGACCGCTTTGCGTAGTTTATCAAGGGCAGGGGTTTTCTTTAGAAACTCTCGTTTGAGTCTTGCACCCTCTTTTTTGCCCTTTCCGACAATACTGCCAACCTTTTCATCACCTGCCCCATATAGGAAACCGTATATGAATGTCTTAGCCATATCGCGGCTGGGTAGTCCCGCCGCATTTTGATTTGCCGTGTGGATATCTCCGTTAAGAAGAATATCACCATACTCACCGTCATCATATATAGCCATGAAATGAGCCAAACAGCGCAACTCAAGGCCGCTAACATCGCAACCCATGACCATGTAATTGGTAGGAGCATGAAAAAGACTCCTACATTCACTCCCGTAAGGAGCGGAGACACTAGGAATTTGACCCGTATTTGGATTAGAGTGAGTGCAACGCGAAGTGACTGCGCCCATGTGGTTAACACGCCCATGTATTACTCCATTCTTTGATAGTTTTAACCAAGCGTTTGCACCTTCCGCTAGTTGACCAAGACGCTTCTGAAGCATGAGGGATTCGTTTAGAAGTTTAGCCTCTGGGTAATCCAGACCGCTCAGTACCTTTTCATCCACTCGCGCCAAGCCTGTCTCAGTAAATAGGGTTGGTTGCCAGTTGTATTTTTCTATAAGCATTCTTGAGATATGCTCACGACTATTAGGATTAAAGGGTATCTCCTTTGTCTTAATAAAAGGCACACCCTTCTCGTACCCTCGTGTCTTGTTATTGACCTTTGGTATGAACTCAGTCTCTTCAATCCACGGGGGTTGGCTGTTCATAAGCTCACGCTCAATCTCCAACCGTCTTTCGTTAAGAACAACAAACAACTTCTCTGCCGCCCGTTCATCAAACGGAAATCCATCGTGTTCCTGTTGCACCAATATTTTGTGGATGCTGTGTTCTAAGTCGATAGCATCCTGTGAGTAGTCCATAGCCTCAATCTTGAGGTACAGCTTCAAGTTCACAACAACGTCTTGCTGGCAATATTTCAGCATATCATCACTGAACTCTGCCCAATCGGTTGTTTCTCCAAACTCCCCCTTGTACTCACCAATGCGGTATCCCCATGCCTTTAGACTATGAGAGCCAATTTGCTTTGGCGGTAGTTTGCCACTACGGAATAGCTTGTAATCTCTGTCTCTTCTATCAGGCCAGATGAGGCGAGTGAGGACTAGAGTGTCCACCCAGTTAACCGTGGTTAACTCAACGTCTGGGTATAACTTCTGTAGAACAGGGATATCAAAGGCTATAATATTGTGGCCTATGAGAGTGTCTGCACTTGCGAGGAACTTAACGCCCTCTCGACAGTCGTTACCAACGAAGACATATTCTTTGTCATCATCAATGTTACGAGCGACAATGCAGTGAACTTTAGAGACTGTATCCAATAAACCATCGGTTTCAATATCGAATACTAACCTCATTAAGCATCCTCTTGTACTTCATCTATATCCGCCGCTGGCAGTAAGCAGAACAGGTCTTTACTCATGTCAGCCATACCCTTTGCAATGGCTTGTATTTCTCTCATATCTTCGGGGTGGTCTGTAAGGTAGACATCTTTGATGTCATCGAACAAATCATCATAGGTGACGGTGGTTGTTATACCTTCATCATCGCCTGACATCATCAAGGTTACTTCCACACCTTCGCGTGTCAGTTCTGTATGAACATCCAAATCCATTCTCATTTTAGCCACTAGAACTCTCCTTTTTCTACAGGGAAGGGGTTAGTCTCATCTTCAGCGTCTGGTATCGCCAACTCAGTCATTCGGCCTGTGTACTTGTCGTACTCAAGGCTACAAGCAATGCCTGTCTCCCCCGTCCATCTGTTTTTCAACACACGAACTTGAGTTACGTTTGCCATTTCTGGGTCTTGCTGGTCACGCTCACAGCCCAACACGATATCGGATAGTTGCCCGATACCCGCACTGCCTCTGAGTTGTGACAAGTTTGTTTGTGCGCCATTCTCGTGTCCCTTACCTTCGGGACGCTTCAAGTGACTTACGAGAACCAGACCAATCTTAACTTCCTCAACGAGAGCGCGGAGCTTCGTCATGGTGTTATCAATCATCCGCCGTTCATCACCATTCTCCATGCCACTAACAACTATGCTAATGTGGTCAAGAACAATGAAGCCACAGCCACACCCGTTGGCTAGGTAGCGTATCTTGTCCATGAGGTTCTCACTTTCGGTTGAACCCCAGTGGTCATAAAGATACACACGGCCTGTACCAAGGGTAGAGTCAAACGCTTCCTTTAGCTCCTCTTCCTTTGCGGTAGAGTTACCAAGGTGCAAGGGTTTGTTCATAGCTATAGACATGAGGCCCAAGGAAGTACGTTTTACCGACTCCTCTAGTGCTATGTAACCTATAGTCTCACCTTGTTGCAGAAGGAAGTGAGCAAACTCTCTACAGAGTTGACTTTTCCCTATGCCGCTACCAGCGGTCACAGTTACGATTTCACCCTTACGTATTCCAAGGGTTTTCTCATTGAGTCCGTGGTAGGGGTACTCATAGGACTGAGTGTTATCTTCTTTGGTAACAACATCCCACAGAGAATCCCCATTGATAATACCGTCAGGACGATAATCCTTGGCATCGAACATGGCGTTGTTGATGTCCTTGGTCTTACCAGCTACCAACATCTCATTGGCATCCTTCAAGGGCAAATGTGCAATTTTGCACTTGCCTGACGGGAACAAAGTGGCACAGTCCTTTGCGGCTTTTCGACCAGCATCATCTGAGTCAAACATCAGAACAACGCTGTCAAACTTGTTAAGCCACTCAAGTGATTTCTGAAGGGCTTTCTTTGCCCCCTGTGAGCCGTTAGGAACGGAACACACAGGCCATGATGTACCTAAGACCTGACTGACCGAAAGGGCATCAATCTCCCCTTCGGTAACAACTACTCGCTTACCACCATCACGCCATAGCCACTGTCCGTATAGGCCAATGTCATTGGTGTCACCGATAAACAAGAAGTCTTTATTTGGAAACCGCAACTTCTGAGCAACTAAATCACCATCACGGTTTTTGTAGTTGGCTATCTGAACAGGCTTGCCTTTGAACTTACCTACCTGATAACCCCATTTCTTTACGGTTTCCATATTAATGTTTCGTTTGGCTAGTGCTTTGTATGAGCCGCCTTTGACTAAATCGTGGTTCACTTTACTCTGTCTCCGCTCTTCCTGATTACTGTCTCCGTAGTGACCACACACAAAGCACCAACCATGCCCATCATCATAGACTGCAAAGCCATCTGATGACGGACAAGCTGGGCAAGGTATGTGAGCTACGAAATTACTTCCGTTGCGTTCCACCATTCCCTCACATTAAAAGAAGGACACGCCTTAGAGGAAAACTCGTTATGACCTACGACTTCCGCATCTGGGTACGGAAGTTTCATTTGCCACACTAGCTTTGCCAGCGCATCCCATTGTTCACTTGTAAAGTTTGATTCAGGATTACCTTCTTCATCTATGCCGCCGACCATGCAGATGCCGATACTCTTGTCGTTATAACCACGACAGTGTGCGCCAACCTCTGATATTTCACGGCCCTCTTCGACTGTGCCATCACGACAAACAACCCAGTGATAACCAATCTTTCGCCAGCCTTTTTGACGATGCCACTTATCAATATCCTTTGCAGTAATATCCATAGATGGCTTCGTGGCGGCACAGTGAATCATAATGTAATCTGTTTGTTGTCTTTCACTCATGTAACCATTCCTTTGGGACTGTACCCTCTGCATACAGAAAGCCATTCTTCTCACACCATTCGATGCAAGTGAGTTTGCTTCCTTGAACACGACCACGGGCATTCTGAAAGACAAAGCGAACCTCAATATCAGGGCTTTGTGCTTTCAGTAGCTTATGCTTGCGTTGGTCAGCAGACTTGAAATATCCCTTTGCTTCGACATAAACCCCAGAGGGTAGTCGGAAGTCGGGTAGGTAGTTACGCTCGACAATGTAGGGCAATCTGTAGGCTTCGTATTCGTAGTCTACACCCTGACTGTCTAAGTTCTTTGCAACAGATTCCTCAAACTTACTTCTAAAAGTCTTCTTCTTCTTCGTCTTCGTTGTTACCGAAGAACTCTTCGTTGTCTTCTTGGGCATTATCGCTACCATTATTATTATTGTTATC
>CAACVD010000303.1_pt1 | contig 23775 bp, 34 predicted proteins | sample 2381771 | NCBI WGS metagenome assembly CAACVD01 (sample SAMEA5211965, study PRJEB30684) | marine metagenome | biome: Marine; feature: Epipelagic; material: Water | collected 2015-10-15 | depth 15 m
GAGCAACTAGCGACCCAAAAGATGCTAAAGGGTTCGCTTCAAGGCCTTAAAGACATCGGGCTAGGCGTACATCTTTGTGATTATCTACTAGACAGCTAAGGAGGGTTACGGGAGCGCCCCGCGGGGCGTTCTGGCAACCAGCTTTGACAACACAACTAAACCGGAGGCGCAGACAATGCCTACTCAAAATTATGAGCACGTTCGGATGATCATGAGATCAACCAGCGGCTACAACGAAAACAACTTTTGCACTGTCGTCGCCATCGCTACGGCGTTCAATTGGAGCGCTGGCAAGGCGCACCGGCTACTGACTAAGCATGGCAAGCCTCATCGCAAGGGGCCTAAGTGCTCCAACTTCACTACGGCGCTGATAGAGGCGGCGGGCAAGGCGGGACGCTCCATCGAGTTCACCAAAGATTTCGACGGCGTGACCATCAACCGCTTCGTCAAACAACACGCCACGGGCACTTGGGTGCTAATGGTAAGAGGGCACACGCTAACGGTTATCGACGGCGTCATTCAAGATTGGACAGCGGACACCGCACAGCGTCGCAAGATCGCTACTAGTACATGGTTTACGCAAGACGGGAAAAACATAGGCGGCGCGGCCCGCATAGGAGATTGAGAGATGAACAACCAATACCAAGAGTTTTTAGATACATTCGAAGCAACGCTCAAAGCGCGCTCAGTAGCCCGTAGAGCGTCTCTAGAGGCTACCCTAGGGGATGGCCCCTGCGAGGTGCTAGAACGCCACGAGGCGGCCCTTGACGCCCGCGTCGGAGACATGGCCTCAGAGCTTGGGAAAATGGAAGGAGCGCGACGCGGAGAGCGTACAGAGCTACGCGCCGAGGCGTTGAGACTGATTAGGGAGGCATGGTAATGACCATCAAAGAGCGTGACAAACTAAAGGCCCATGAGGTCGAAGAGCTACTAGCCATCGTCATCGGTGGGGCCGGATTTGCGGCCTTCATGCTCCACTGGGGCTTGCCTTTCATCTTCAACACAATTATTTATTTAGGGAACTAGCCATGAATTTTACAGCACTTTATAGCGACTGCATGTCGCGCACTAACGAGGTAGCGGACGAGATCGAGAAGTTTGGCGGAGACGCTGGGCGGTTACTCCATGAGTCGGCCTACCGAATGGCAGTGGAGACCTACTTCGCGACAGCGTTCGAGATCGTGGACGCCATGCGCGGAGACGGTAACCTTTTCGACCACGCGGAACACGCCGCCTCAGACGAGCTATACGGCCTACAGAGCAACTTTAGCGACTGGGTTTACAGCGTCGCTTATCATGGCGTTTATCGTCTCATGTGCGAGCAGGCCGAGCGCTTAGGTCTAGACTTAGAGGAGGAATAAGACATGGGTATATGTGAGGAGTGCGGCGAGGTGGCATACGACGCCGCCGATATGTTTTACGACGACTTAGCGGAGGAGTATCTGTGCGATCATTGCGCCTATGAGAGGCACGGAGAGGCGCAGGACTGGGATTATCCACATTAGGAGGGTTTCGATAGCGCCTCGCGGGGCGCTTTGGTAACCAGCTTATTTGGCGGTTAGCACTGCCCGTAAGGGTAAGGGGCCTAATTGACTTGGGTTAGCTGAGGATTTACACCGAGAGCGAGTGAAAATGCCAGACGCCTAGCCGCCACCTTATTAGTAACAACACAGGGAAAACGACATGAACATATTTTATCTTGACCGCAACCCTATCATCGCGGCTGACAAGCAGTGCGACCGTCACGTCGTTAAGATGATCTTGGAGACGGCACAGCTACTCTCTACGGCACACCACGAGCTAGATGGTGAGTCACCGGCCTACAAGCCAACCCACAAGAACCACCCCAGCGCCGTCTGGGTGCGTTTATCGCTCGACCACTACCTATGGGCCTATGACCACATGATGGCCCTTGGAGACGAATACGCGCGCCGCTACGGCAAGGTTCACAAGACAATCGCCGAGAAGGCCGAGGCGCTGGCACAGCCGCCCCGCAACATCGACGCCCTAGGCTTCACAGATCCTCCGCAGTGTATGCCCGATGAGTGCAAGCGCTCCGACGCTGTGGAAGCGTACCAAGTTTATTACGCCGCCAAGGCCGCCGAGTGGGCGACCCGTGGCCTCACTATGACATGGAGATGATCTGAATATGTGTTATCAATTATGGGAGGTCTCGCGGGCCTTCTCCATCCTTCTCAATACGATGACAGGCGGAGAGAGCCGAGAGACGCTATGCGGTCGGTGCTACCGGCTCAGCCACAACAACAAAACCGCCGCCGGATTGGTGGTATTCTTTAACGTATTATTTTTTTGGGAGGTTAACCACTGCCGCCGCTCTAGCGTTGCGGATTATTTGGTTAACTCGCAACACTGGACACGAAAAGAGGCTTTGAAAGCTACAAGGGAGGCGGTACAATGAGCAGTGCTTTTTATTATGTTACATTTACAGACGAGGAGGGAGCTTACGAGCTTATGTCGTCCGCGTTTTTTGAGGAGGCTAGACGTTACGCCATAGATTACAACATTGCCACGGGTCAGAAACCAGTGGTCTACTATTATTCAAACCTAGGGGTAGCAGACTTCGAGGTTTGGCCCCTAGATGAGAGGTATTTACGATGAAATTACGGTACTTAGAAGAGGCTCTGGACGCGCTAGAGGAGGCTTGCGGCCTTCTACATAGGGTAGATCAGACCATAGGGCTCAACGAGGAGCAGGAGCGCATATACGTCGCTCTGCGGTATGAATACGACAAGCTGTGCGACGAGACGAACAGGGAAGAAGAGCTGGAGAGTTTAGATTATGACATGCAATAGTGCTTGGAGAAAATTAATGGTTCAGCACCACGGCAAGGCCGCTGTTCGCCTTCTGCTGGAGGTGGAAACGCATCTGCGAGAGAGTAAAAATGACTATTTAATCGGAGAGTTGCCCATCATTGCTGAGCTAATCGAGACCATCGAAGAGGAGGCGGCCCACTGTGCTAAATCATGATTTTTACGACTGGAGCGAGGAGGTGATCGCTCCGCTTACACCCGCTAAAATAAAACAGTCGGAAGAAATTGCCCGATTGACGGAGGAGTTTTTGGCCTCTGGCGGTGAGATAGAGAAAGTTCTTTATGACCCGATTCCAGAGTTGGTGGACATGGCTGTTAATTCTTTAAAGCCGCATTACCCGACGATGGACGGACTAACGGCACCTAAGCCAACGGAGGGGTGATATGGTGCCCCTAAGAGGCTTTAAAAGCCCTCGTTTACGTCATCCATCTCATGAAGACAAAGGAAGTGTTTTAACGATCCCTTAGGGTCTCCATAAACAAGGTATGGTCTTGTCAACCCCTTGTCAATAGGGCTCTGGTCTGTTTTGCGGCACATTACCACAATTAGGAGGAAATTATGTTCGGTATTCAAGTAATGGTTGACAAAGAAGAGAAACCAAAAGAGACTAATGAAGAGCGCCGCTTTAGAGAATATATACGGGCGCTAAATACGCCGGTGATACTTCCGCCGGACGTCTACATTGACAAATATTCGCCCAACATCTCAGGCAAGGAGGTCGAATGAGTTTTGATAGGGAGGAATCCCACATAGTAAGGAGCAAGCTACCGTGCGAGGAGTGTGGGTCGAGTGACGCCGTTGCGGAGTACAGCGACAGTCACCGTTTCTGCTTCTCATGTAATCATTATTATCCTCCAGCGGAGGGACATAAAGTGTTAGATAATCAAGTTCAGTATAAACCCAATGACCTAGAGCTTGAGAGGCTCCAGCGTGCTTGGGGTGATGCCAAACCGTCATCTATCCCACAGCGCACCCTCTCAAGCGGAAACGTCGCGTATTATGGCATCGTGGTGAGCGCTACAGAGCACGCCTACCCTTATTTCCGAGACGGTGAAAACACGCCGTGCGCCTTCAAGGTTCGAAACGTGGCTACAAAATCGTTTCGCATCGTTGGTGAGCTGAAAGGTGCTGGCCTGTTTGGCGAACAGAAATACGGCAACCACCAGCGCAACCGCATCGTGATAACTGAGGGCGAGCTGGATGCCGTCGCGGCTAACCAAATGTTCGGTGGCAAGGTGCCGGTGGTGTCCCTTAAGGGTGGCGCGGCGGCGGCAGGTAAGGATCTTAAGGAATCTTTCCAGTTTCTGGATGGCTTCGAGGAGATCGTGCTGTGTTTTGACGCTGATGACGCAGGGAAGGCGGGGATCGACAAGGCCGCAGACGTGTTTGCTGGAAAGCTCCGCGTCATGCGCCTTGATCCCCGCACCGGCAAGGACGCATGCGACTACCTAAAGGTTGGCGAGTCTAAAGCGTTCACGGATCTCTATTGGTCTGCTTCCCAGTATACCCCTCAAGGTGTCCTGTCTAGCTCGGAGTTATGGGAGAAGCTGAACACACCACGGCCCGACGCTATCGGTTATTACCCTTGGGATCCGCTCAACGCCCTCACGTACGGTTTCCGCCCTACTGAGTTGGTGACCATCTGTGCCGGTTCCGGCCTAGGCAAGTCGAGTATCCTTCGGGAGATCGTCATGCACGTTAAGAAGACCACCAAGAGCCGCATAGGGTGTCTGTTCATGGAGGAGGCCGTCGAGCGTACCGCTGAGGGCTTCATGAGCGTAGATCTAAGCACGCCTGTGCATTTGCCTACCTCAGCCGTAAAACGCGGCACAGAGGAATACAAGGCCTCTTTCGATCGTGTGTTTGGTGACGACCAGTTAATGATCATGGACGCCAGTTTCGACACCGGCGCTACGGTCGATCAAGTGGTCAGCCGAGTTCGCTTTATGGCTAAAGCGCTAGACTGCAAGGTGATTATCCTCGACCACATCTCGATCCTTGTATCTGGTGGTCAGTATGGTGACGAGCGTAAGGCCCTAGACGAGATTATGACCAAGCTACGCACACTCACGCAGGATACGGGCATCGTCCTGTTTGCAGTGTCGCACCTCAAGCGCCCAGAAGGTAAGGGGCACGAGGACGGGGCGGCGACCTCTATCGCACAGCTCCGAGGATCTGCCTCAATTGCCCAGCTCTCAGACTTTGTTATTGGTCTGGAGCGGAACGGGCAGGCAGAGGATGAGACGGCTCGGAACACGACGCACATTCGAGTGTTAAAGAACCGATTCAGCGGCATAACAGGCCCCGCAGGGCACTTACTGTATAACGTGGACACGGGAAGGCTCACCGATTATGAGCCCATAGAAGCTGAAGAGGAGGCTCTATAAATGTATAACCCTTTTAAAAACCCAGACGACTTTGACGTATTCGTTGAAGCCACTTTAGCGGCGTGCATACTGTTTGGCATCTTTATAATCGGAGGTTTGCTCTAATGCATAGTAATTCACTTAAAGCGTACAACGACATCATCGACGGGATTGGCGGCAAACGCCGCGAGGTTCTAGACGTCATCATTCGCTTAGGACAAGCCACAAGGCAGGATATAGGGGAAGCCCTAGGGTGGCCCATCAACGCCGTCACAGGTCGCGTTACAGAGCTTCTAGAGCTAGGCGCTATCGACGAGGTGGGCACCGACCGATCTAGTGGTAGACCTCGTGCAATTCTTGGGCTATCCTATGAAGCGTCACAGTTGGATTTGCAGTTTTAATGGGCCGCGACCTCACAGGGGAGGGTGGTAAAGGCTCACGCCAGCGCCGCACTGACCCCAAGAAGTTCAACGATAACTGGGACAAGATATTCAAAAACAAGTCGAAAGACAAGAAGGAGGACAAGAGGTGAGTAAGATAGGCGCTTATGTACTCGAACGAGAAATAAGTAAGATCGAGGAGGATCTGAAACATGACAAAGTGCGTACTAGACATCGAAACGGATCTCGCGTGGACACAAATTTGGGTAGTGGGTATCTACGCGGACACCGGAGAAAGCGTAGCCGTCTACTCGGCGGAAGAGCTGAATGCCACGCTGACGAGGCTTGGTTGTCGTTCATTGATTCTGCACAACGGGGTGGGGTTTGACCTCCCTCGACTGCATGAAATCTGGGGATGGGAACCTAGAGGCTTGGAGATCATCGACACGCTTCTACTCGGACGTCTGTATGACCCAAGCATCGACGGAGGTCATTCCCTCAAGCAGTGGGCATTACGCGCAGGACAGCGGCTCAAGGAGGATTTTGACGCCGCAGATTTCGACAAGGGCCTCACGCAAGAGATGGTCGACTACTGCCTAGCAGACTGTCGAGCAACGTACGACATCTACGAGTACATCGCCGGACTCTTAGATGCGGATGGCTTCTCAGACTACAGCCGCGAGCTGGAGCTTGAAGTAGCCAAGATAACGGCGGTGCAGGAACGCAACGGATTCGCCCTAGATTTTGAACGGGCGTGTCGGTTGTTCAACGATCACGATGCGAGGATGACAACCATTAGCGACGAGCTACAGGCCATCTTTCCGCCAATTGTTGAGGAGCGTTGGTCAGAAAAGACAGGCAAGCGACTAAAGGATAAGATAACAATGTTCAACGTCGGAAGCCGTCAGCAAGTAGCAGAGCGCTTAGCGGAGAAGGGGGCCAAATGGGGTGAGTTAACTCCTACTGGCAAGCCCGTCGTGAATGACAAGACGCTCGCCGCCAATGCTCACGTTCCTGAGGCCGCCAAGGTACTTGAGTACATGACATTGCAGAAGCGTGTCGGAATGCTCAAGAGCTGGATAGATGCTGTCAAGGATGACGGCAGAATCCACGGTAGGGTCAATACTTGCGGTGCTGTTACAGGCCGCATGACCCATTCATCGCCCAACATGGCGCAGATACCTAGCGAGTCGGACTACAGGGAATGCTTTACCGTCCCTGAGGGCCATAAGCTCGTGGGCATCGACGCGTCGGGCTTAGAGCTACGCATGTTAGCTCACTACATGAAGGATAGCGACTACACAGACCTTATCCTTCACGGCGACATTCACACCTACAACCAGAAGGCCGCAGGTCTGCCGTCACGCAACGACGCCAAGACATTCATTTATGCCTTTTTGTATGGTGCTGGTGACGCCAAAATCGGGAGTATTGTTGGTGGCGGTGCCGCTGAGGGTAATAAACTTAAGAGCAAGTTCCTTAAGGCCCTACCAGCACTCAATGCTCTCATCCTAAAAGTCCAGCGCATATCCTCGACGGGTTCACTTCCGGGGCTGGACGGCAGACGGGTAAGGGTACGCTCTGAGCATGCCGCTCTTAACACCCTCCTACAATCTGCTGGGGCTTTGGTAATGAAACGTGCCTTGACCATCGCTGTAGACAAGCTAGCCGCTTATGGCTATCCCTACAAGCTGGTGGCTCAAGTGCACGATGAGTTCCAAGTAGAAGTGCCGGAAGAGTACGCTGAGCGCGTCGGCGTCATCTTCCGTAATGCTATTCGCCAAGCCGGTCGAGCTTTCGATATGAGATGCCCTCTGGATGGTGAGTATCAGATAGGTGATACGTGGGCAGAGACTCATTGACTCTAACAGCCAAACAGCCTATTATGTTTGTGGGCACTAACAAAGCCCGACCAATCGGATAACTTTTAAGGATATAACTTATGTTGGATAACCAATCGGTAACAATCAAAGCAACTATAGCGTTCCCTAACCTAGAGCGTGAGGATAGCATGGCGGGTAAGTACACTGTACAGCTTGCTAACCTCTCTGACGCGGCGGTAGAGAAGCTCGAAGAACTAGGAATCAAGGTTAGCTACAAGGACGGAGACAAGTACGAGCGCGGTAACTTCATTACTTGCAAGTCTAAGTTCCCCATCATTCCTAAGGATGTTGACGGCAACAGCTTCGAGGGGATGACAGAGCGCGTAGGGTACGGCACTATCGTTCGTGCGGCTCTCAAGCCTGTAGAGTGGAAGATGGGAGGACGTGCTGGTGTTTCTCCTCGTGTTCAGTTCATGGTCATAGATCGTTTGGTTGAGCCTGAGACAGGATCTAGCGGTGCCGACCTCGACGACGCACTCTAATGAAACGGCCTGACGTTTGGGGCATAGATGGAGACATCATTTGCTACAGTGTTGGGTTCGCCTCTGAGGATGACCCTGTATCGTTCGCCTTGCATTCTACGAAGGTGATGCTACAGGGCATCCTCGACGATTGCGGAGCTGAAAAAGGAATCATCTACTTGACCGGCTCCGACAACTACCGCAACGACTACGGGCTTCCAGAGTACCCCTACAAAGGAAATCGTAAGGACTCTCGGAAGCCTCGCCACATTAAGGCTATCAAGGAGTATATGATAGATCGAATGGACGCAGTAGTATCAGTTAACGAGGAGGCGGACGATCTATTAGGCATTGGCGCTACGCAGAATGGACACGGAATTGCTACTTTAGATAAGGACCTTAACGGTATTGCTGGGTGGCATTATAACTGGAAGAAGAAGGAGGTTTACATGGTGAGCCCTGAGAGTGCCGACACGTTCTTCTACAAGCAGATGCTGACAGGAGATGCTACGGACAACATCGCAGGCCTATATCGAATGGTGGGCGTTAAAGCCACCAAGAAGATACTGGAGCCGCTCGACGAGCTAGACACACCCGAAGAGATGTTCGCCTACGTGCGGGATCAGTACCTTACGGGGTACGACAAGGTAGGAATGTGTCCCGATCAACGAGAGGCAGTTGTAGATGGCTGGCTAAAGAACATAGGCAGATGCTTATGGATTAGACGAGAAGAAGGAGAGCTATGGGATGCCCCAGCGAGTAGCTAGAACTAGGGCGGGCAACACATGGACTGAAGCGCGGTACTGGTCATTCATACGGTCAGCCCTGCGCTCCGCCTTCATGAAATACCCCGTTAAACATCAAGCTAAAGGACAAGCAAAACAGATAACCGAAGAGGGAGTGCGGTACAAATGCTCCTCGTGTGGCGGCTTATTCAAAGATAGAGACGTACAAGTCGAACACACAGTGCCCTGCGGCTCTCTTAAGAGCTACGAGGACCTCCCGCGTTTTGTTGCTAATATGTTTTGCGAGGCAGACGGTCTAACTATAATGTGTAAGTCCTGCCACCAGCTAAAGACCAACGAAGAGCGCCAAGCGCGCAAGGAGACTCAATAATGTCACGCGTTCTCATCATTGGAGATACTCACTTGCCATACGAGCTGGAGGGTTATCTTGAGTTTTGTAAGTCAGTAAAGAAGCAGTACCGCTGTCATCGTGTGATCCACATTGGTGACTTCATCGACCACCATGCACTCAGCTTTCACGATTCTGAGCCGATGCTACAGGGTGTTACAGGAGAGTTTGAGTCGTCATACGAGAGGGCGTCTGAGTGGTACAAGGCTTTCCCCAAGGCTACCCTCATACAAGGCAACCACGACCGCATACCAGCGCGCCAGCTACGCAAGATAGGCATGGAGCCGTCGATCTTTATGAAGCCGCTGGCGGAGATCTATGGCCTCCCTAATAGCTGGGACGTGCAGGACAGCGTGGTCATCGACGACGTTCTCTACCACCACGGAGAGACCGCTGGAGGCGTTAACGGCTTCCGTAAGGACGCAGAGACGCGTATGCGTTGTACCGTCACGGGTCACAATCACAGCAACTTTGGCGTAAGCTACACAGCGACCGACCAAGAGTTAGTATGGGGTCTGGCTGTAGGCTGTGGCGTCAACCAGCGGCACATGGCTTTCGCCTACGGCAGGAACTTCGCCAAGAAGCCTGTAATTGGCTGTGGCGTAGTAATCGACGGCGTACCACACGCTGTGCCTATGGACCTTGGCTCTAAAATACGACGTGTAGGAGAGTAATCATGCCAGCCATCGACGACTTAATGGAACAGCTAGCAAAGGATGTTGAGCCTGCTGACATCGTTGAGTTAGCGAACATCAAGACCGAGGATCTAGTGGAGCTTCTACGCTCTCACCTGATTGACAACGCTGAAGAGGTTCAGGAGTTTTTATCATGAGTGTAATTAAAGGTACGTTTGGGAAGGAGGAAGTAGAGAAGCCAACGGCGCAGGATTGCCTTGAGCAGTTCTTGGAGCAGATCACAAAGCCTGCTATGGAGGAGGGGCATGAGTCGGTTGACGCTGTTGTACTTCAGCTTGACGATTACGGCGTCTCTGTAGGTAGTAACTACGAAGATCCAGCGCACATAATCATGCTTCTAGAGTTAGCCAAGCTATCTATGCTTGAGAAATTCTTAGGGGCTGAGTTTGCAACAGGAGGTACTGATGGGACAGTTCATTGACGATAATTATTATTATTTTAATGGAACGAAATTAGAGCTGGAGCCTAAGGGTGTGAACCCTAAACAGGCTTACGGGGACGCTAAAGTACCTCTCCACCTTGTACCCGCTCCAGCTATGGTGTCTATCGCTATGGGCTTGAAAGAAGGGGCGAAAAAGTACGGAGCTTACAACTGGAGGACGCTGACGGTAGAGGCTCAGACTTACCTAGGTGCGACACTGCGTCACCTTATGGCTTGGCAGGACGGCGAGGACATCGACCCCGACAGCGGTAATTCGCACCTGTCACACGCTATGGCCTCTATGGCTATCCTTGTGGACGCAATAGAAAGTGGTAACGTAGTAGACAACCGACCTCCTAAGGGTGCCGGCGCGTTCGCCTTAAATAAGTACAAGGAGGTTTAGATGATTAAGTTCATACTAGTTGCAATGGTTATGACAGGGCCTCAAGCTGGAGTATTTTATACGTTTCCTGAGCATCAGTTTGATTCATTAGCCAAGTGTAAAATAGCGGCTTATTACGCACAGAAAGAAGCTAAGGGACTCGGTAAGTTTGAGTGCGCCCAAATAATCACCACTTAACAAAAAAGGGGCCGCTAAGGCCCCTCTTCGTTATTGCTTGATAGTCTTCGCTATCTTCTCCCCTGATCTGCCGACCACGTACCCGCCAAGGCCGATCTGCAACAATAGCCACGCCTCTCCGCTTAGTGGATTCACTAGCCATCCGAAGCTGTCTACAATCACCAGAGCTGTCAGAGCCAGCATAACGATAGGCCGCCATGCGGCTACGATCCAATGCTCCGACTTAGCCTCAGAGTTCACGATGCTAGCCCGAGCCGCTAACGCCTTCTCCTCATATTCAAAGACGGTCTGCATGGCAATCGCCTGCACTTCTAACAGCCTCTCTTTATGCTCTAACCGCTCCTCGTCGCTGGTGTGTAAATCATCTATTAGCTGTGCGGCAGGTTTAAATACCCCGCCAATTAATTCAACTATTCCCACCTTCAGCCTCCAACCTGTCTACACGTTCGTCTATATCTCCTAGCTCACTGAAAACATAACTTCCGAAGGATATAGAGATCGCCACCATAAGTCCAATTCCCCAGCGTAGGAGACCGCGTAAGTCTACTAGAGTCTGTGTATTCACAGCGACCTCTTTTTCGACCCCTCTCAGCCTGCCGTCTATTTTTTCCATGTATGCTCTGTCCTGCTGGTTCATTAGCTTGCCTATCTTACTGTGAAAGAGCCCTAAGTACGAGCCGTTGATTTTCTTTAGCCTTCTTAGCTACCTGAGACGCTATCTTAGCGTCCATACCGCTGGCTACGAGACCGCTTATGTTGTTAGCTACGCCGAATTTGTTACCTACCATGCCCGACAGCGCCGCGCCTTGGATGTTCTGGCGTGCGCCGCGTAGAAAGCCACCTTTAGGCTGTGACTCAGCGACAGTACGACTCCAGTTAGTATTCAAGAAGTCACTGTAGCGAGCCAGACCGGCAACGTCTACAGAGAAAGGCTTAGCTCCTGCGTTCTTCATTGCTGTGTTAAGCCCTGTCAGCCCTTCCAGCATGTTGTTAACTTTAGCTGTGTCAGCGGAGGCAGACTTCAGAGCCGCACCTATGTTGTTAGCTACAGCGCTATCATCCCAAGACATACCCGCTGGGCGGTAAGAGTCGAAAGGACGTAGACCGTCTACTAGATCGGAATACTTAGCGTTAAGCTCTCCGTACCCTTTAACGCCCTTAGCGGACTCGTTGAGGCCTGAACGTAGAGTTAGTAGCTTACGCTCCATGTTGCCTAACGTACCGCCTTGTTCTAGCTTCTTAGCGTCAAGAAGGTCGTCTAACTGCTTCTTCATTTTGTGTACGTCAGCTAGGGTGGTCCGTCCGCGTGTGGTAGAAATATCAAAAGCGTCCGACATTAAGCTACGAGCGCCTGCTAGATTTTTTAAGTCAAGAGAGCTACCACGGAAGTCCAGCTCTACCTTACCTGTATTCATGTTAACTGTGGGCTTAATGCCCAGCTCCGAGAGCTGAGTGTAGAAACCATCAACTACTGGTCGAATGTCTACGAGAGTTTCACCTACAGGCCCTTTAACCATAGCATCCATCTCAGCACCTACGGCCTTACGGGCCTTGTTGGCTTCTGAGAGGGCCTTAGCGCCGTTAGCGCCGATGATCTGGTTAGGAGAAAGACCCTGTGGGTTCCCTTCTGCACGCCGGTTGAACGCCTCCGTCATGGCGGTCATTTGTTTCTTTGTTACCTTGTTGCTATTGGTCATAAGCGCCGCTTCTGACCCGTTGACTACCTTCGACTCCATCAGCTTACGCCCCATCTCATTAGGTACAGCTACGCCATCCTTGTCGAGCTTCCATTGAGCGCCTGTAGGGTCAGCTACACGAATCTCTGGATTCTCTAGTAGCTCTGTAGCGGCCTTAACTTCTTTAGACTGTCTGGCTAGCTTGGACGCACGTACTGTCCTGCCTGCTGTACCTAAGCCCGTAAGCTCTAGCGCTACATCAGGAGCCGCGTAAAAAGCCGTAGCTATTGTAGGGCTTCCTAGAACGTCGTATGCCGTGTCCCCGAGAAACTCACTAACTTCTGTAAAGGCCTCGCCTACAGGAGAAAGAACATCTGTGAAGCCCTCTAAGGCCTGCCGACCTTCTGCTGTCTTGGGCTGATATACCATAGATTCGAGCCCTTGGATAAAGTCAGAGCCTCTGTAAACATCTCCAGCGGCCTCAGCGCCTCCTGTTGCTGTGCCCTCGGCCTGCTGAGAGTATTGCTCGTAGACATCTCTATAGCCTGCTATGCTGGCAGGGATACCTACAGCGGCCCCTCCAGCTATAGAAGCACCTGCCTCTAAGCCCCCGAATGCTTCATCCGTTAGCCCTAAAAGATTTGCCACGCCCCCTAGAGGACCCATAGAACCTATGGCCCCTCTCTTGAGTCCTTGGAGTAGGGCAGAAGACTCCTGCGCTGGGGATGCAGAAGGTGCTTTAACTTCAGAGGGCTCTACAGCACCACGCTGGGCTTTCGCCTTAGCTTTTATAGCCTCAAGAGAAGAGACATCCACTGTAGGAGCACCGCCAGAGGCTGAAGCCGCTCTCTGCTCCCTTGCTTTCTTTAAAATCTCGTCACGAGTCATAGCAGTACCTTACCCTTCCGCTTCTACTGGATCACCAGAGGCATAGTCGTATACAATATCGGTTATAGGGTCCACATATAGGATCTGACCGTTACTTCCTTGGACGTAGTTGGGAGAACCGAGTGAGTTACCCTCTTCGTCGAAACCTTGAGGGCCTTGTTCAATATCGACTGCTCGCTGGTAGGATTTTCTGATCGTTCGTAACCGAGACTTGAATTCTGCGTCAGTAGGGTCCAGAGCCGCTAAGTTGTTCTTCAAAAGCACTAGCTCTTGGTTACTAATACTGCCTAACGCACCTCCAGTTTTAGAGTTGTCTCGCATGTTCTGTAGCGTGTCGAAGGCTAGGCTAGACTCCAAGGTAGACACAGCATTTGCAACTGTCTTCGGCTGACCATCTGGAACCCACCATAGAGTCGCCTGAGTCCAAGCGTTAACGTCCTTTTCGAGTAGATCGTCTATGATGCGTATATTCCCACTAGCTTTAGCTACTGCGGCGCTTCTCTTTTCAGCCATAGCCTTACCTGTATCAACAGCCTCTAGCTCTTTAGCCGCCAAAGCGGGATTGCCCGTATCAGCTAATTTGTTTGAGTAGTTGTCCCAAGATACTGGAGTGTAGGCTTCTTGATTAGATTTGATCGCTGTGGCGAGTTCTTTAGGATCAAGCAACGAGGCGTCTTGCTCCTCGCCGTCAGCGCCGATCATAGTAGCAGTCTTGGTGTCAAACACTTTACCACCGCCGATGTTGAGGTAGCGGCTAGAGTCGTCTTTCTTCTCAGGAGCTACGTCTTCTACAAAGTCACCCACCTCGATCATAGCGCCCTTTGCAATTTCTCCCATCTGAGTTAAGAGCTTAGCCGCTTCAGCAGTCTTGCCCTCCTTAACGAGAGCCTTGTGGCGAATGCCCATACGACTCAGCTCAGACTTTGCGAGCCTCTCAGCCTGTGTCTGCTTCTTAGCTCGCTCTGCGTCCTTGCGCTCTTTTGTCTCACGACCGAATTTTTCTTGAGCCAGTCCAGCAGAAATAGCCTCTGCCGGTGTCGCCGCCGCTTCACGCTGAGCCGACAGCAAACCTTCAGTGGTCATGCCCGCCATCTTCTGCGCCTTCTCTTTATCCTGTCGAGTCTGTCTCATCTGACCGCCCATACCGCCGAGCATACCACCCGCTTGAGCCAATCTGTCTGAGTATGTGGGGTTCATCAGGCCCTGTGTTAACGATGCGTCTAAACGTGGCATGATTACTCCTTAGTCGAAGATTGATCCGAGGACGTCGCCGATGGCGCTAACCCAGCCGTCTTCGCCTGAGGCTGTAGCCATAGAGCCACCTAGCATAGAAGCGCCAAGGTTGCCTATGAGGTTAGCTTGTCCTTGAGCGGCACCAAGAGCTGTACCAAGACCGCTTGCAACGCTTTCACCGTAGAGGTTAGCGCCTTGAAGCTGACCCTGCTGAGCAAGTCCGCTGGTTGTGAGTGAAGGCTGGAAGGCCGCCAATGCTTGCGCTTGTGGCAAGTACGCCGCGCCCTGCATTGCTGTACCGAGGTTAGCCGCCTGAAGTTGATCTGCACGCGCCTGTTGCATAGCCTGTAGGGCCGCCGCGTTACGCGCTTCAGCTTGCGCTGTCTGGAAACCAAGCATATCGGGGCTAGTGCCGCCGTAGAGGCTAGAAGACGTGCCAAGACGTCCCTGTGCACGTAAGCGATTCTCAAGAGCCGCTCGCTCTCTCTCTGCCGCTGGGCTCTGCAAGGCCATCATGCGGTCGAATACTTGCTGTTCCACCTGAGCGCTTGGGGCCGCCGCTTGACCAAAGAGGCCAGACGCCGCGCCCATGAGCTGGTTGTATTGCGCCATCTCCTGCTCTGACAACTGTTGGTTAATGCTACCAGCCTCATCTACACCGAAATCAGCACCAGTAGCTGTAGTTACGCTGTAAGGGCGGAACGCTGTTTGCTCTAGTTGTTCTTGCCCCAGAGCAGTCATCTGCTCTTGAGCTGTGGTGCCAATGTCACCTAGTTTTTGATAGGCATCTTGTGTCAATAGACCGCCGCCGATAGCACCGCCAGCGCCCATTAAGGCCTCAAGTAACGCATCATAATCCATTAGTAAGTGCCTCCGTCGAGCGTTCCTGTGACGCTACCCGAAATAGTTAAATCAGGGACCGTAACGGCACCTGTGAAAGTGGGAGACGCAAGGTCTGCCTTAGTTGAAGACGCTGTAGCTATAGCGTCAAATTCTAGCTGGAAGTCCGAACCCTTGATGACCTTCTGAGGATCACCAGAAGGCAGGGAGTCCTTCGCCGTGAAGTTTACCGAAGTAGTATAATCAGCCATTTGTGATTTTCCCCAATAGTGTCTGTAGGTTGAAACCTTGAATAGAAAGAGCTACGCCATTAATCCTAGCCTCTAGCCCAATATTAAGAATAGTGCCGCTACCGTTAGCCTTAGCGTTGAATGTATCTGTAGTCGCTCCCGTTGAAAACTCAGCGATGTTGAATTCCCCTTCGTTAAAGTAACCCACTGAAGCGCCCGAAGCGATACTGAACGTCTTACTCTTAAACGACCCGTTAAACCCGTAGCCCCATCGTAGGGTTACGCTAGTGTTGCCACCGCCGATAAAGATAGCTGAGATGTTCTTTAACAGCTTTAGCCGTGACGTATCGCCAAAGCTCATTCGCGGTGATTGATAATAAAGATTGTAGGGGTTGCCTTTCTCTAAAAACCCTGAGTAAGTCCCTATGCCGTCCACACTACCTATGAAGACATTACCATCTATGTCAGTAAAGTACGAGTGATGCGACACCGTGGTCCACCTAGTTACTCGGTAAGCCCCCGTCTCTAGCGGCTGTCTAACGTCGAATGCGTAGACAAGCTGACGAAGGGGAAACGATAAGATGTAGAGACTGTCATCAGATACGAACGTAGCTTTAATCTCTTCAGCGGCTAAAGATCCGATAGAAGTATTTAGCTCATTACGGACGTTACGTGATAGAATGCCAATAGCTACTGACTTCTCTTGTACTGTACGCCCGAGAGATCGAAGGCCCTCACGCGAAAGAAACAGCAGGTCAGTACCAATGCTTACTACGCTATCTCTAGCGATACAGCCTACGTTATCAATGGTATCAACAAGGGTCATAGTAGACGGGTCCTCAGCTCCTTGATACATAAGGATAGAGGACTCACCAAAAATGATTAAGAAGTTGTTGTGGGCCGCTAGAGCTACCACCTTGTCAAAGCCACGAGGCCAGACAGTAGTTAGGTCAATAGAGCCGGAACTATGCCCCTGCCATGTCTCGCCTATAAGGGTGTCAGACCAGTAGACAGTATTCTGATTACCGTTGACGTCAGCCGCCCAGATACGCCCAAAAGCCGCCAGAGCTTCGTTAGCTTCTGGAGCCACAGTGCCTGTCGTATGATAATCCTCTACGAGCTGTACTACGTTAGTAGTGTCGTCAAATACAAGAGGGGCATGGCCCCGCTGGAAAAAGAATAGCTTATTGTTAAAAGGTACTATTTTCCAGTGGTTAGACGTAATTGTGTAAGACGCGGGAGTGACATCTGTAAGAGTGGTGTCACCCTGTAGAATCTTGTTATTCCCCGTGCTGAAAAAGTAGTCCGTACCTGCGCGGCTGGTAAACTTGTGGACAGCGTCGAGGACATCGGTTCCTAGCTCTGTCTTAGTAGTAGTCACCACGGTTTGGCCCTTCCTCGCACCTAGACGACCGTTCTCGTCCACCACACAGTTATCCGCCACTAAGGCGAACGTAGGGTCCATGTCAATAGGACTATCCTCTGTATTCACTCCGCGGAAGGCAGGAGCTACTAGGGATAATTGCTGAATAGGTTGCGACATTGATTACACCGTAAAGTAAACGAGTTCATCTTCATGCCTAGCGGCTTCTACCGCAATTGCATCTCTTAAGTACTTATCTGCCATCTGGAAGTATTCAGCAGTAGATGTCCCTCCTGTCTCTCCACGCTCTCTAGCCAACATGGCGAGCGCTAGGTGGATAACAGGCGATGAAGGAACTTTTAATACATCAGCGTTTAATGTTAAATTAGGCTGAGGTACTACAGCGTACACGCTTATATCGTAAGAAGCATCTGGAGTAGTCCAAAAACGGAGCAGAGTGTTTCCCGCAGAGTCTAAACCGTTGTAGGCATAATATCTAGGAGTTCCAGTTTGGGAAGGACTTTTAACGTCCTTATTTCTTACCCAAGATAGCGGCTTATTCTCTAAATAGTACGCTGAGGTTTCATCACATACGTTTATTATTTTAGCACGATTGCCCAGTCCGGTCAATGTGTAGGTGTGCGTACCTGCTGTCGTAGTCATTACATACTCAGTACGGAGGGCTTCCCACTGGTAGCTGTCCTCTACAATACGCTTTGCGTCGTTAATAAAATCACCCACCATTTCTGAGTAATCTGTCTCACTAACAGCTACTACTGTGTCCTCACGCAATCGTCGGAGGATGCTGTTAATTACTTCCAAGTATGTCATGAGAGCATTCCTTTGTTGGGTCCAGAAAGGCTTCTGGAGATTAAATCATTAAGGTTCTTAATAGTGTTTGGCTGTTGTGGCTGACCGCCGAGGTAGGCACTGCGGAATTGATTGGGACTGTAGGCTTGCTGTTGTGAGTAAAAATCTTTCCATTTAGGCTGGGCTAGTTTACGTTGGATCTCCTGTTGACCTGTTCCGAGACCGCCTAGTCCTCCAAGTAGTCCAGCACCAATACCGCCCAGTCCAGCGCCCAGACCTTCAAGTCCAGCGCCTAGGCCTGCAAGCTCACCCTGTACCTGACCAAACTGATCGGCTACGCCTTCGAAGCCAGCACCCATAGCGGCTTCTACGTCACCGATACGTGTGTCTACGTCAGAGGATAGACCTTCAATACTTACGCCTACGTCTGCTAGGCCTTGCTCCAAACCGCCTTGGACGGTAGAGAGTTCCTGTAAGACACTGGCTTCAACACCTGTCATGCTTTCTAGCAAGCGGGCCTCTGTATCCGTGAGGGCTTCTGCTTGGCCTGCCGCTTGGTTAGCCAATGTCTCCTGCAATGAGTTGTACTGATCGAGGGACTGAGTAGCCAGAGCGTTAAGATCTCCGCCGACAGACTCAAGACCTTGATTGAATAGATTAGTGAGACGCTCTTCAGAGGAGGCTATGTCTTCGCCTACCTGCTCAAAACCACCAGCGGTCTCTTCTTGCAATGCCGCAATGTCTTCTGTAAGGCCTGCTTCTACGTCACCTAGGCTAGTACCTAATGTAGCCAGTTCTTCTTCAAGGGCTCCTTGTACTGTGCTTAATTCTTGTAGCGTAGCCGCGTCACCGCCAGTAATCTCTGCAAGGAGGGCCGCTTGAGAATCCGTCAGTGCCTCTGCTTGGCCTAGCTCCATAGCAGTGAGGGCATCCATGAGGTCCTGACGCTCTTGCGCCGCAGTCTCAAATCCAGTAGATACGTCTGTTGCTAGGCCGCCTATGCGCTCGCCTAGTGTAGTCTGAACACCTTCGAGGTCTAAGCCGAGGTCTGCAAGAGCCTGATTGAACGACTCTGTGTTCTCACTCATCTGACGTAGCGTCTCTGCGTCACCGCCAGTAATAGACTCTAGGAGGCGTGCCTCAGCCGCTGTAAGGGCTTCGCCTTGTCCAGTGTTGTAAGCCTCTAGAGCTTCCATCAGATCTGTTTGAGTAGCCTCTAGACCTTGTGACAAGGCTTCGTTAAAGTCTACGCCCATGTCAGCGATGGCTTGCTCCAGACCGCCTTCTACTTGAGAAAGCTCTAGGAGGACATCCGCTTCGACACCACCGATAGACTCTAGCAGTCGGGCTTCCGCCTCAGACAGCTCTGTAGTCTGGTTAGTACCCATAGTAGCCAGCGTCTCTAATAGATCGCGCTGTAGGCCTGCCATGTTGTCGTCGATGGCCTGCTGTGCAGTAGCCAGCGAGTCTGCTGTGGCGAACCCTGAGTTTTCAAGCGCAGTGGCTAAATCTTCTGGGTTTACGTACCCAGCGGAGGCTATAGCACTAGCAACGTCCTCAGGGGTCGCATAACCGGCCTGTGAGACCGCATTAGCAATATCCTGTGGGGTAGCATACCCTGCCGCTGAAATCGCATCAGCGACGTCCTGTGGCGTTGTAAGGCCTGCGTTGGCAATCGCTGTAGCTACGTCCTCTGGGGTAGAGAACCCTGCCGCATTGACAGCCGCCACTACGTCTTCTGGGGTTGAAAAGCCAGCACCGGAGATTGCCAAAGCGACATCCTCTGGGGTTGCATACCCTGCGTTAGCAACCGCAGTAGCTACGTTCTCTGGAGTAGCGAAACCGGAGTTAGCGACGATCTGCCCTACCTCTTCCGCTGTAACAGACTCAGGGAATTCAATAGAAGAGATAGCGCCCTCTAGGGCCTCACTCATCTGCTCTGCTGTGACAGACTCTGGGAATTGAATGTTGGCAATCGCTGTGTCAACTACATCGCTAACCTCTAGGGCTGTAAGGCCTTCTGGAAGGTTGGCGATGGATTCGTTAATGTCTCTCACTGCCGCGTCAATAGCTATGTTTACCTCTGCGGTAGTGGCGACACCTGTTAGGGCTGTATCGACAACGGACTGTACGTCTTCTTGGCTAAGGCCTTCTGGAAATTGAATAGAGTCGATGGCGTTAGACAGCGCAGTGTTCATCTGCTCGGGCGTGACCGAAGACGGAAACTGTATGCCGCCAATGGCTGTATCTATGATGCTCTGTACTTCTTCCGTAGAAAGATTATTCAGACCGCCGATAGTCTCATTGATACCTTGTACTGCTGTGTCAATAGCTGTAGAGACGTCCGCTTGCGTAGCTACGCCAGTAAGAGCCGCGTCTACGACAGTCTGAACATCCGCTGTGCTGATACCTTCAGGGAATTGAATACCGCTAATGGCAGTGTCGACGATAGAGCTTACGTCTTCTGAGCTAAGACCGGCTGGAAACTCAATGCCAGCGATGGCGGTATCTATTACGCTCTGAACGTCAGTACTTGATAGATTGTTAAGGCCGCCTATGGCTGTAGAGATAGCATCCTGTACTGATTGTGTCGTGGCTACACCTGTAAGGGCCGCGTCGATTTCAGCTCTTACGTCACTAGTAGAAAGACCCGCAGGGAACTCAATACCTGCTATAGCGGTGTCCACAATGGTAGAAACGTCTGTAGCGCTTAGACCTGCTGGAAACTCGATGCCAGCGATGGCGGTGTCAACAATGCCTTGCACGTCTTCTGTGCTAATACCTTCAGGGAATTCAATACCTGCAATGGCGGCAGTGATGTCAGCTTGGGTCGCTAAACCGGAAACGGCAGTAGAGATCGCTGTGGACATCTGCTCCGCTGTTACTGACTCAGGGAACTGTATTCCGCCTACGGCTGTGTCAACAATGCTCTGCACATCTTCAGCGCTCATACCCGCTGGGAATTCAATACCGGCAATAGCTGTATCAATAGCGCTTTGTACTTCCGCGGGTGTAGCGCCAGCGGGCAATGCGGCTATTTGCTCTTGGAGCGTAGCTACAGCACCGTCTACAGCGGCAGTGACATCAGCCTGTGTGGCAACCCCTTCCATAGCGGTATCGATAGCCGTTTGAACATCCTCTGCTGATACGCCTTCGGGAAGTGTTATCCCTCCCACAGCTGTGTCTACAATGTTTTGCACTTCTTCAGCGCTTAGACCGGCTGGGATGTCAATAGCGGCGATAGCTGTGTCGATAGCTGTTTGGACTTCTTCTTGAGTAGCCCCTGCTGATATATTCGAAACAGCGTTTTGCACAGCCGCGTTTACAGCGTTAGTAATTTGCTCTGTAGTGACGCCAGCGCCTGTATCTGTAGACGTGCCTGTTTCGCCGCCTGTAGTTGTATCTACGGGATCTACAGGGGTAGGATCAGGCGTTACGGGATCTTGCTCAAACACGATGGGATCTGTGGGGTCGATAGTGATTGCATCTACTACCCAATCAGGGCTAGGAACCTCTGGCGCATTCTCTACGTTAGTCAAAAGGTCCTGAATCTCTTGGGATATGTCACTAGAATCGGTAGGAGCCAATAATGCTTCGTTAGGATCTGAAGACGGCGGGGGTATGAAGGTTTGACTAGGAGCAGTAAGGTTCAGTAAAGCATCTTGATCGAGACTGCTGTGCAAGCCTGTAGAGGACGTAGAGCCTGAGATTAAAACATACTGGCCGTTCACATTAGCTAAGACAAGACCACGCCCTACCAGAGCATCGCTGAGTCCTTGTAGGCTCTGTGTAGTACCGTCTGCACCCAGTGTATCACCTACCAGAATAGCAAGCGCGTCTTCTGTGATAGGGTGAGCGGCTACAGAGCCACCACCGTTCACTAGTGCATTAGTATCGCTCCCGAACTGATCTAGTATCTGATCTCGCGTTGCATTCGATGCAATACCAATAGGTATGTCATTTTCGTCGTAGTATACGCCGTTGACTAGCTGTGTAGCACCTTCAGGTGGATTAGGACCTAAGCCGTAGTCTATTTCGTTGATAGGGCCGAGGTCAGTATCTGTGGTTGTATCCTGTGTGGGATCCACCACTACCTCTTCTACGTATGCTCCTGTGTCGTCTGGCACAAAGGACACGCCAGTGTCTTGGAACATATTAGATAGAGTCTGAGAGGCCATCTGAGCCAGCTCCGCGTCCATACTGTTAAGAGCTTCCGCAAGGGCACCTTCGCCGAACTGCTGTTCAAGAGTACCCATCATTGCGTTCTGCTGATCCGCTGTCTGGCTAGCTATTCGAGCCTCCCATGCGGCCTGCTCTTCAGCACTAATACCCATCTGACCTTGGATGAAGTCGATAAACTCACCAGCGGCAGAGAACACACCAGCCTGTAGCGTCTGCTGTAGGTCTACTTCGCCAGTCATAATACCTTGGCGTAGAACATCCATGCCCATAGTCTGCAACACAGTGTCCACCTCTTCAATGCCTGTAGAGATGCTGGAGAGGTCTATACCTTCTGGCAATAAGCCGCTAACGGCATCTGATATGGCACCAGTAAGACCTGCTGTAGCGGCAGACTGTAAAAGCTGTGCGGGGTCGATAGAGCCGGTAGAGACGGCTTGAGTGATAGCGCTAGAGAGCGTAGAAGAAGTGACCGTACCTAGGCCAGCGGCAGAAAGAGCCCCTGCCGACATAGCTCCAAGGGCAATCATCATGCCCATCTTCACAAAGTCGGTAAAGCCTGCATGGTCTTCATCTTGTACCTTAACGTATGCTGAGCCGTTCCATTGGAATTTATCGCCGGAGCCGCTGTAGGTCGTAGCGTGTACGCCGTACTTCTGTAGGAGAGCTTGGTTAGCGTCAGAGTTAATCCAGTTTTCGTAAGCACCGACTTGGGCCCCACGCTGTTGACCTAATAAGTTTTCGTAGTTCTGGTTAGGATCACTGGGGTCGATAGTGAGGTCGGCATCGCCTTCAAGGATCATTTCTTGATCTTCGTTGAAGCCTGCGTCTGCGTCGGCCCAGTCGCCAGTCGTAAGAGTACCGTCTTGCAACAACTGCTCACGCTCAGTCATATAAGCAAGGTAGTTATCGAAAGTGCCGAACACCTCTGGGAGGCGGTTAGTCTGCTCTGGATCGCTGAAGTATGCTTCTAGCTCAGCGGCTGTAACCTGTCTAGGTTCCGCCTGCTGACCGTATAGATAATCCTGTACCGCACCTCCTCTTTCACTTCCTTCAATGAACGTAAAGGTCTGAGGAGCAGAAGTTCTGTCAAAAACATCAGGAGCTTGATAAACAGGCTCTTGAATTGTCGGGGTTTCAACATCTTCTGAAACACGAGTTAACATGCCTTCGTTTTGAGCAGGCTCGTTTGTTATGCGTAAACCTGCCGCAACTGCGTCTGGATTTCTACGTATAAAATCAGTGGCTTCGCCGATGGTTTCAAACTGTTGAGTGCCTACGTAGTACATGCAATCTCCAAAGAAAGGGAAAAGGATCTACAGATATTATACTATAGATCCTTTATAGGTGCTATTTATGTTTAAGGATAATCCGAGCGTTATTGCCGACGACGTACACGTAAAATGCTGTGATGGCGGCAAGTGCCCATAGAGGAAGAGGGTAAAAAATTAAGATGGCAATAAAAGGTGCCTTAATGGCGAATAGACCGCTGAGGACACCAAGACTATCCATAGCTTTCTTGACTATAGGGTTACTCTCCACGGCTCCACGAATGTTCCGTAGAGCATACTGCGTGGTCCAAATGTCCCCGAGCTGTAAGGCTACGAGGGCGTAAATGAAAAAAGATTCCACTACCAAGGCATCCCGTCGGCTGTTGCAGGCGTCTTTTGCTTTGCAATATTTACCGCTAGTGCCACATCTTCTTTTGAAACCATGATTACTCCTTAGTAAACGTATGTCCAACTAGATCGACGACGATTTTCAGTGCCTAGCCTTACTTTGCAAGTGCCTGAACCAAAGTTGC
>CAACVD010000304.1_pt1 | contig 23712 bp, 16 predicted proteins | sample 2381771 | NCBI WGS metagenome assembly CAACVD01 (sample SAMEA5211965, study PRJEB30684) | marine metagenome | biome: Marine; feature: Epipelagic; material: Water | collected 2015-10-15 | depth 15 m
GCTTTAAATCAAAAAGTCATAAAAGACAATCTCAGATTATAAATCTTATACACCAGAGAGCGCGTGCTGCATATAAAAATGCAAAAGATCCAAAAACTAAAGCTAGATTAAAAAGAGCATATGAATATGCTGAAGAAAGAAAAGAAGCATCAAAGAGGAAGACTCAAAGAATGAGAAAGAGTAAGAATGAGATGAGTCTATACGAAGCTACCTATGGTAATCTAGAAGAATATGTCGTACCAATGGGATACAGTTTAGAGCAATGGAAAAAAAAGAAAAAGAAAGAAAAAATAAGTAATAAAGACTATGCTAAAAAGACAAAGGGCGACAAGTGGAAAGTTGTTCACGGAAAGACAAAAGGTAAGGTTGGAAAGCCTATAGGAAAACATGCGAAGAACTTGTCTTATTCAAAAGCTACAAAAATGCATACAGCAATTGAGCTTAGTGAAAATAATTTTGAAGATTAGGTGAAAAACTTATACCTATTACGGGTGTTGCTTGTAGTTGTGTTGAATATATATTAATATATTAGGAGTATATACAATGACTTTTTCGACCACGACAAACCCTACGCCCTTTGGAGCATTTGATACTGATACAGATTTTGTAACAGACGCTGATAAAATGGTAATATTTATCAAAAGAAAGCTTGGCGATGATATACTTTCTGTAGAACTTACAAAGAAAATGATATTTTCATCTTTTGAAGAAGCTACACTTGAATACAGTTCCATTATTAACCTGCATCAAGCTAAGTCAACACTTTTAAATTATCTTGGATACACAACCGGTTCTAATATAGAACAAAAATATCCAAGAGAAAATCTAGAATATTTGTCAAGATTTGCTGAGCCTTACGCAATGGAAGCTAGCATTGGAGGATCCTATAATACGCTTAGTGGATCAATAACGCTTGAGCCCGGGAAGCAAGACTATGATATATATACAGAGCTTAAAAATGAATCAGGCACTGCTTTGTTTACATTGGGAAGTAATGCAGTGCAGACCAGTGACAATACTTTTCACATGAGAGGTAAGATGAAAATTGCTGAAGTTTTTCACTATGACCCTCAAGCAGCGTACAGATTCTTTGATACAACTAGCGCAGTAAATTACCTTAACAATGAATTTACATTCGAATCTTTTACGCCAGAAACAATATTTTATGTTTTGCCAGTCTATGAAGACATATTAAGAGCCGGTCAACTTGATACTTCAAACAGGGTAAGAAGATCTAATTACAGCTATGAAATCAATGGTACAAAACTAAGATTGTACCCAACCCCTACCGGCCAACTTAGTGGCAAAAAGCTGTGGATAAGAGTTAGACACTACCCAGACCCTCTCAATCCATCATATACAGATAACTCTATATACGGTGTTGCAAATGTAGGTAACGCGCCTTTCAATACTATTTTATATAATAGCATTAACTCTATTGGTCGACAGTGGATTAGACAATATACAGTCGGCGTTGCCATGGAGATGCTAGGTCGGGTTAGAAATAAATTTGGATCAATACCTGTACCTGGTGCTGAAGTGAGTTTAGATGGTGGTGATTTAATTTCTCAAGGTAGAGAGATACAGAAAGATCTTAAGACAGCACTGAATGAAATGCTAGATACAATGACTTATGATAAACTTATAGAGACTAGTGCAACTCGTGCTGAGAACATTCAAAAACAACTTAAATACATACCGATACCTAACGGTAAAGCAATTTATTACGGATAGGAGAATTCATGGCTAGACTTTTTATAACACCTAGAGAAATTAACTTCATGCACGATATCGCTAAAGAACTAGTTAAGGATGTCGTTGGTCAAAAGATTTATTACTTCCCTATATCAGAAGTTAAATCTAGAGTTCATGATATATATGAAGAATCAGAAGATAAAATATTTGAAAACCCAATAGAAATAGATTGTTTTGTAAAATATATTCCTCAAGAAATAAGTACTAACGAATTTGGATTTGAAGAGTACTCTGCAATAGAAGCGTATGTTCAAACAAGAGATTTACTAGATAAGGGTATAGAAATATTAGAGGGTGACTTCTTTTCGTACGGAACAACATTTTTTGAGGTTGTTAAATCTCCAGAAACAGATACAATATTTGGACAAATAGAACACAAATCATATTCAACAATTACTGGGAAGCAATCTAGAAAAGGTCAATTTATTGCAAAAGTTTTTGGTCCCACTTCAGAAGAATATTCCGACACTGATGCAGTTCAAGATACATTTTATCAACAGAGGGGTTTTGAATCTAATAAGCAAGGAAAAACTGGAGATGTTAGAGAATTAAGAAAAAGAAAAATTCTCGATGCACCAATTACTGGCGTAAAAGAGGTATCACCAAAAGGCGATGGCAATGGTGCTGGATCTAGCTTTTATGATGAGGAATAAATATGACAAGAAAGCTAGATTTTAAAAATGAAAATCTCCCCTTAACAGAAGATTTTGAGATACCAACAGCTTCAATTGAAGATATCGATAGAGCAGTCTTTGATCTGTTTAATCAAAAACTTCCATTACAAGTCCTAACAAACGGTGATGTAAGAAAGGTGCCCGTTGTCTTTGCTTCCGGAGAAAGGTTTGCACTAACAAGAAGAAAAAACCCAATAAGAGATGAAAACAATACAATCATATTACCAATTGTTTCTATATCTAGAGGAGATATTGACTTTTCACCTGATCAGCAGGGCAGGGGTTCTGCTATAACAGTTCGCGATCAAGAAAATTATACTATAAGAAAAAGGTTATCCAAGAAAGATAGACAATATCAGAATCTGGTAAATAAGCTCTCAATTAAAAATCAAAAAAACGTTTCTGCAAGGAGGCATTTTCTTAATTCTGATATACCACCTGGCAATAATGTTTTTCCAGATACAAATAGCTCTAGAAGAAATACTAGTGCTTTAAGATATACAACAAAAGCAGGTACAATTAACCTAAATAGTAGACAGCAGTTAGGTGATAACATATTCGAATTTATACAAATACCTTATCCTATATTCGTTGCAATCAAGTACAACGTCACAATCTGGTGTCAATATATGTCTCAAATGAATCGGTTGCAAGAAATATATTTAAGTAGTTTTGAAGGTCAATCAGAAGAATTTGTTATGAAAAGTAAGACAGGTCTTGAATACGTAATAAAGTCTGAGACTAGTTTTGCTGCTGACAACAATTTTTCAAACTATGCAGAGGAGGAAAGAGTCATAAAGACTAACATCGGGTTGGTTGCAACAGGTTACATTATTAATCAAAAACTGGCCGGCCAGCCTGACCTGATTAGATCTAGTTTCTCTGCACCAACTATAGATTTTGGTTACTTTGATGCTAACGGAAACATAGTTGGAAAAGAAAGTGAAAATAAGGATGTATTAGATAAATTTATTTTATCAGAGGTTGAAAGTGCTAGTGAGGCTCGAGGTGAAGCAAAAAGAGGGCAAAGTAGTGAGTTTGTTGAGACTACTATACAAAACCCTTTCACAGGCGAAGATGAGGTTAGTTTTTCAAAGGTGATCAATAGAGACAATAGATCTGGTGAGACTGTTGCAAGTAATTTAATAGTAAAAAAGATTGAAACTCAATATGAATGAGATAATTGCAAATTTCATCCATATTTATAAAAAGATTTATCTATAAGGGGAGAATAGATGGCAGAACAAACATTCAAATCTCCAGGCTTTTTCGAAAAAGAAATTGACCTAACTGTGAGAGAAGTGGGCATTTCGGGAACTCCTGCGGGTATTGTCGGAACAGCACAGCAAGGACCAGCGTTTATACCTGTCACTGTTGGATCTTTTAGCGATTTTACTAGCAGATTCGGAGGACTAGACGCTGATTTTTTTGGACCTTATGCTGCAAATGAGTGGCTTAAGAATAGAACAGCGCTAACATACGTTAGAGTATTAGGTGCAGGTGCAAACGAAACTAGTTCAGACATAACAAATACAGAAACTCTTGGTACAGTAAAAAATGCAGGATTTGTTATTAAAGGACAAAGGGCAGACCTAGCCGGAGCTGCAAATGGTTGTGAATATCATGCTGGTAGTGTGCAATTTTTAGTTGCTAATCATAAGATATATGAAGCAAACCAAGAATCTATTGCATACCCAATCTTCACAGATAACGACTCTTTTGGTACAGGTCAGGCAAACGTAGTAAGAGCAATGTTGTTTTTAGCTAGTGGTAGTAGGCTTGAGATTATGTCTCACAATAACACATATGTTAACATTGCCGGTAATATTGCAAACATAACAACAGCATCAATTTCTGCTTATGACGGCACAAAGGATGAAGGAACATTTAAATTAGTTCTATCTTCATCAGCTACAGGTTACAATACTCAAGAAGGTTATACAGGAATAAAGATATTTACTGCATCTTTAGATCCGAAGAGCGATAACTATATTGATAAAATATTAAACACCAATCCAGACAATTTTCAATCAGAAGAACATTTGCTTTATGCATCTTTTCCTGTACAAAGTCAATTAGCAAAAGTTGAATATCATGAAACAAACGGAACTGTAGGTCTTTTGTCTGGGTCGGGAACATTTGTAGATACTTTTGGAAGATTTGATACAAGATACAGTAATGCAAAAACAACACCCTTTATATCTCAACCTTTCGGTACAAAAGAATATGATTTGTTTCACTTTGAAACTATGGAAGATGGTGCTAGTTCAAGCAATAAAGTAAAAATATCAATAGCAAATTTAAAAAGAAACTCTGACCCTTTAAATCCTTACGGCAGTTTTGATGTACAGGTTAGAAATTATTTTGATAATGATTTAGCTCCGCAGATTTTAGAGCAATTTAACAATTGTAATTTAGATCCATCTAATGAAAATTATATTGCTAAAAAGATTGGAGATATGAGTGTATATTATAACTTTGATGCTGTGTCAGACGATGAAAGAAGAATAATTACTTCTGGTAAATTTCCAAACAAATCAAAATATGTTAGAATAGTAATGAATTCTGATGTTGATAATAAAAATATACCAAAATCTACGTTGCCATTTGGGTTTAGAGGGATTCCAACGCTTGTAACCAATATCAACCTTAAAGATTCCTATACAACTCCTGGATCAGCAAGGCTGGCTGGAAACGTTGCAGGATTGGCCAACACTGTGCAACAGCTTACTGCTTCTATACTACCTCCGCTTCCAATGACAATCAAAGCAACAAGGGGTGCAGTTAACGAGACATCGTTATTCTTTGGTCACAACGGTACTTCAGAAGTTTCTGATAATAGAATATACTGGGGTGTTAAGACAACTAAGCTAGCTAGCTCTGCAAGTTTATCAAAGGCAGCATTATATACAAATGCTGGAGGCGAACATAACGAACTAGTTGATTCTTACAGCAAATTCTTGGGAATACAAAAGCTAAATGTAATTACTACTGGGAGTTATTCAGACACTTTTAATAATAATAAGTTTTCACTATCAAAAGTAGGTTTCTCAAATCAATCAAGTGTTGCTAGTCTGACTGGTTCTGCAGCAGACCATATTGTTGAAGCAGCTTATATTAGAAATGCAAAACCAGATCCGAACGATTACACGGTAACAGACAACATACTTTCTAATAGACTTAGCTTTGGAACTCTAGTTTCAAACAGTGACAATAAGTACTTTAATAGATTTACAAATTATCTAAAATTTACCAACATCTTTTATGGCGGATTTGATGGATTAAATATCCTAGATAAAGATTTAAGAAAAATGAATGATAAATCTGTAGAAGAAGGAACTGGAGGCAAAGGTAACGGTAGCTCTACTGATAGCCATTTAGGTCTCAATGTAGCATCTTCTCCTGGTACTGGCCTTACAAACAACTATGTTGCTAGTTATAGAGCAGGAATTAAAATACTGACGGATGAAATGTCTTCTAGGATTAATATTTTAAATGTTCCAGGAATAAGATCAAGCTTTGTTACAGATTATGCGTCAGAAAGAGTTAAATCATTTGGAAAAGCAATATATTTAATGGATATACCTTTTTACGATGACGATGGAAATATGATATTTGATGGCAGCACAGTATTGCCAAGTGTTAGAGAAACTGTTGAAACATTTGATGGTAGATCTTTTGATAATAATTTTGTTGCAACATATTTTCCAAACGTTACTATACAAGACGAAGAAAATAATGGAAGATATGTCAAGGTTCCGTCATCAATTGCTGCTCTAGGCGCTATTGGATATTCCGATTCTGTATCATATCCTTGGTTTGCACCAGCCGGTTTTAATCGAGGTGCACTTGATTTTGTAGTAAGCACACAGTGTAAACTAACCGCTAATGATAGAGATACTTTATATGAAGGAAGAATAAATCCAATTGCTAGCTTTCCAAATAGTGGATTTGTAATATTTGGCCAGAAAACGTTGCAATATGAAAGATCATCTCTTGATAGAGTGAACGTAAGGAGAATGTTATTAGAAGTTAGAAGGCTAGTAGAGAACGTTGCTGTAAAACTTGTATTTGAACAAAACAATCAATCAACAAGAAATAGATTTATATCTTTGGTTACACCGTTGCTAGCAACAGTTCAAACACAACAAGGCATAGATTCTTTTAGAGTTGTGATGGATGAGTCCAATAATACAGATTTGGACGCTGAACAAAACAAACTCAATGGAAGAGTTGTCCTAGTTCCAACAAGAGCTGTAGAATTTATAGCAATTGATTTTATTATAACAAATGCAGGTGTAAGTTTTGAGTAAGGTAATAATTACTTTTGAGTGGAGTAAATAATGGCAGAATTAGTATTTAAAAGTGCAGGTGTGAGCAGTCAAGAAATCGACCTATCCTTCCCAACCCAAACACAGCCTGTTGGTGTTCCGGCTGGTATTGTTGGGACGTCTGATGAAGGGCCTGCTTACATACCAGTAACTTTTTCATCTTATCGTGAGTTTGAAACAATATTTGGAGAATCAGACGGAGAAAAATTTGGACCCTTAGCAGTGCAACAATGGCTAAGAAATGCATCGGCGTGTACATATGTTAGAGTATTAGGTATTGGAGATGGAAAGAAAAGAGCTAGCACTGGTGTTGTTACAAACTCTGGATTTTTTGTTGGTAACGAACTACCACAAGCTGATGGATCATCTGCAGCCAATGTATATGCCAATGCAATTAACTTGGACGGAACAGGTGGGGGTTTGCTCGGAAGAACTCACTTCCTTGGTTGCTTCATGTCAGAATCTGCAGGAAGTACTTTTTTTAGCAGTGCAGGAATCCAGAAAACATCTGTTAGTGGTGGCACAGCTGCAACAGTATCATTTACTTTTGATGATAAACCTAACGAAACAACAACTATTACTTTAATAGATTCTGAAGGCACTTCAGTTACATTTGAAATTGATGCTGATAACAATGGCGCTGCCGGTTCAAACGTCGCTTTAAATGGTATTGTGGGTGCAGGCGGTGGTGCAGGCGGTACTGCCGCAGACCTTATTGCAAAAGTAAATGCTAATGCAATAAAGATAACAGCTAGTAGAGTTGGTAACACTGTAACATTAACTCAAGATGTAGTTGGTAGTGCTGGTAACACAGCATTGGTTAGTACATTAACAGCTGCTGCTTTTGATCCTAATGGCTCTTTACCATCTAGTTTTACTGGTGGTTTAGACGGGAACAGGGCAGTTCCAATCGTTAGAGGCGTTCTCTTGGCACCAAGTGGTGTTTTATTAACTTTATCTGGAAACAACACACAACATGGAAATGCTATATCAAGTGTTAATGCAGCTACAACCACAGCAGGCATTCCTAGGGCTGGTTACTTTACTGGAAGTATGGCACTAACTAGTCAAAACTTTGTTATGTTTTTAAACGGACATAAGGGAACAACAACATATCCAAATATTTTAACTGCATCTTTTGATGTTACATCAAACAACTATTTTGCTGATACTTTCAATAGAGATCCGTTTAAGTTAGAAGAGGCAGGGCATTATTTATACGCACATTATGATATTCATAGCGCCTTAGCAGTACCTACCGGTTCTAAGTCAGTAAAGGCAGGTGTGTTTTCGAAAGGTATTACACCTGGGGATGCTATTAGAAAAGAAAACATTGCATTCTTAATGTCTGGATCTATCGCAAGAGATGCTTCTCCAACTTCTACCGTACCAAACTATCAAGATTTTAGAGATAGATTTACACATGCTGTCTCTCCTTTCGTAGTTTCACAGAAATATGGTTCTGCACATAAAAACTTGTTTAAGATACATGCATTATCTGATGGATCTAAATTTAACGATAGATATAAGATATCAATTGAGAACATATCAAGAGTTAATGACAAAACATATCCAACATTTGATCTTATAGTTAGAGACTTTGAAGATTCTGACGATTCTAAGTTTACACTGGAATCATTTAGAAACATTAATCTAGACCCTAATTCTACAAGATACATTGCAAGAGTTATAGGTGATATAAACGTATTCTTTGATTTTGACAAGGATCCGCTCAGCCAAAAGATTAACATTACTGGTAATCACCCAGTTAGATCTAGTTTTATAAGAGTTGAGATGTCTGCAGCTGTTGAAGCAGGTAATGTTGAAGTTGATGCGATGCCTTTTGGATTTAGAGGACCATTATCAATTCAAACTGCTAATGCCTTGTATGATCAACCAGATCCAACAGTATATCACGATGCAACTCCTTTTGGAGAGGCAGTTGTTTTACCACTACAACTTAGAGAAAATGTAGCAATTGGTACAGGGACTTCAAAAAGAGTTAACACCAAATTGAACTGGGGGATACAGTTTAATAAAAGAACATCAGTAACAGAACCTAACAAACCTTCAGTTCTAGATGAGTCGATGAGAAGTTATGTCAAGTACTTTCCAAATCATCGTGTAGGCGTTAAAAACTTTAATGAATACTCAGATACTTTGAATAATAATCTATTTACATTGCAAAATGTTAAAGTTAGAACCGGTTCAGATGATAAAGCAGATTCAGAGCAATGGGTCAGCGCTTCGTACGTTAGAAATGGCGTTATTGTTGCAGATAATACCTTAAAAACAAGAAACTTGCTTCCAAAAGATTTTGAAACACCTGGTAATAGAGTATACTCAGGCTTCAATTTCTTTTTACAAAATGGGTTTGATGGTTTAAACATCTTCAATAGTGATAAAAGTAAATTACTAAACGTTGCTGCAAAAAGAGAGATTGATGACACTAGTCAAGGTGGTGTTAACGGTCCAACAGTTTCAGCATATAAAAAAGCAATTGATATTATGGGTTCAAAAGATGATGTTGATATTAAGCTATTGGCAATACCTGGAATCAGGGTCCCAACTGTTACAGACTTTGCTATTAATGCAGTTGAAAATAGATTTGATGCATTGTACTTAATGGATATTGAAGAAAGAAATAATGCAAACTTAAATCTAACAGGCTCAAATGATAATGTCAATGTTTTAAATACTGTTAATAATTTTAAATCTAGAGGAATGAATAGCTCATTTGCTGCTGCTTATTTCCCTGACGTAGTTGTTCAAGATCAATCTACAAACAACCTTGTTGTTTCGCCCCCTACAGTTGCTGCCCTAGGCGCATTTTCTTTAAATGATGCTGTGGCACATCCTTGGTTTGCACCTGCTGGTTTTACCAGAGGCGCTCTTGATGCAGTTGAATCTTCTGTTGTTAAACTATCTAGAAAAAACTTAGATGATCTGTATGATGCAGACATTAATCCAATTACTAGCTTCCCTGGAACTGGACTAGTTATTTGGGGTCAAAAAACTCTTCTAGAAGATGCTAGTGCACTAGATAGAGTTAATGTGAGAAGGTTGTTGATTAACATAAGAAGAGCTGTTAGAAATGTTGCTAACTCTTTGCTATTCGAGCCAAACAGGCAAGAGACATTAGATAAGTTTAATGCATTGGTAAATCCAATTATGCAAAGAGTACAAGAACAAGGTGGGGTTGATAGATATAAAGTTGTTATTGATACATCTACAACAACACAAGCTGACGTTGAAAATAATACTTTGCGGGGTAAGATATTCTTGCAACCCACTAGAGCTGTTGAGTTTATTGCACTTGATTTTGTTGTAACAAATGCTGGTGCAAATATTTAGAATTGAATATTTATAATATATTAAAGGAGAATTAAATGGCTGAAACATTAAATGTTGCTGATATGCTACCAAACAAATTTGAACCGAAAAGAAAAAATAGGTTTGTCTTGGCGATTGAAGGGATAGATTCTTTTCTTATTGCTACGACGGGAAGACCAAAGTGGTCAGCAAACACTGTTGAACTTCCATTTATGAATAGTTACAGAAGAATTTCAAACGGTAGGGCAAAGTGGGATTCAATCTCTGTTTCACTATACGACCCCATCGCACCATCCGGAACACAACAGGTTATGGAATGGATACGCACACACGCAGAAACTGTCAGCGGCCGTTCTGGGTATGCAGATTTTTATAAAAGAGATATACAAATCAAGATACTAGATCCAGTTGGAACAGTTGTTGAACTCTGGGATATTAAAGGTGCATTTCTTACCGGCGTTAGCTTTGGCGACTTAGACTACGGTAGTGACGGAGATGTACATATGATAGACTTAGATATTGATTTTGATAACTGTATATTGCAGTATTAATCTAAAAAACAGACGAAATTTACGTGCACTTTCTTTTTATGTAATATTTACAAAAAAGGAGTGCATTTTTTATGTCTAGAAAAAATAACGATATATTTAATCAAGAACAAGAGTTACAAGGCTCACCAGCCCAAGCTTATTCTGAAAGTAATTCAGGTACCATTGAATGGTCTGTACCTACAGAATCAATACCTCTTCCGTCTTCTGGGCTAATCTATGAAAAAGGTTCTTTCTTTCATAATAAAGAGACAATACAAATAAAGGCAATGACTGCAAAAGAAGAAGACATTTTATTGTCTGCTGCTTATTATAAAACAGGTACTGTTATGAAAGAGCTAATAAAGTCTTGTATTGACAACGTAGGGGTTGACCCAGATCAATTAATACCTGGAGATAAAAATGCACTAATCATAGGTATTAGAATTACTGGGTATGGTACAGAATACCCCGTCGAAGTTTCGTGTAGCAAATGCGGACACCGTGAAGAAAAAGCATTTGATCTCTCTGACCTGGAGATTAAAAGGCTTTCTGCTCACCCAGTAGAAGTTGGCAAAAATGCTTTTAGTTATACTTTGCCTGTTTCTAGAAAAGAGGTGATTTTTAAAATATTAAATGGTAAAGAAGAAAAGGCTAGACAAGAAGAGGTTAGTAGTATCAAATCAAAACTAGGAGAAAGCAATGCTGGCTTGATAACCAGTATACTGCATCACTCAATAATATCTATTGACGGTGTAGCTAACCAAGTAGAAATAAGAAAGTTTGTTAACTCTATGCCAGCTAGGGACTCTAAGAGCCTGAGAACATACATGACATCTATACAGCCAGGTATAGATACTGACGTAAAACACACTTGCTCAAATTGCGCAAGTATAACAACGGTGCGACTTCCCATTGGTGGAAACTTTTTCTTTCCAGACTGATAAAAGTAAAAAAGCTTATAGGGACCTAATGTTCGAAGAATTTTTTCTTTTGAATCAAAAGATGAATTTAAGCCTAACAGAGTGTAAAAGGTTGCCAATATATGTTAGAAAATGGTACATTGATAGAATTACCAAACTAGTAGAGCGACAAAAAATACAATATCAAAAGCATTCTGACAATAAAACAAAAAAAGAAAAACCTGTAAAAGACATAGATATAGATAAGGTAAATAAATTCTTTTCTAAGTTTAATCAGGAATAAAAAATGGCAGAGATAAAAGGACCAAAATTAGAAGAAGTCAAAAAAATGACAAAGCAATCGCAGCTTGATAGTGCGTTTGAAAAATCTGCAAAAGAATACAGCAAAAAAGCTGTGGATGATTATAAAAAATCAAATGACAGGTACGATTCTGGTGTTGCTGATCAGAAAGATGTTGGTACAGGAGATATATTACCTGCTATAACAATGCTAAAAGGCCTACCTTATGGGATAGGCAATATTGCCAATTCACTTTCAAGTTTGGTAAATCAAGTAACACTTGCCCTAAGCCCAGTTGATCAAACTATTAGAGGTTTACAAGGCATATTAATAGACGATGCCTCTAAATTTTTTCTTGAGATTAAAAAAGAGTTTGGTAATATTGAAAAACTAACTGAAGAATCTGCTAATCAGACTGTTAGAAACATACAAAAGTCTAGACAAAACATTGACGAAATATATGTAATGTCTGCAAAAGAGCTACGTGAAGCTGGATTAGATGAATACATCGTTGACATCCAATTGCCAGGTGGTGTAATAGAACAAATGAATATGTTTCAAGCCGGTTTTGAAAATATCGGTGAAGCATACGATAAATTTATATACGCTGCCACACAGGACGAACAATTAGGAACTCTTTTGGCTAACCAGATGGTAGGCCTGGAAAGAGAAACATTACGATTAACTGAAGGTCTTGGTTTTACTTCTGAACAGTCTATGACTTTTATAAAAAGACAGATGAATTTAACTGGTCAAGCAGGCACTGATATGCTAGAAGAATTGTCAGTTTTCTCTGTTGCTGTAGAAAAAGCTACAGGCGTATCCTTTAAAAAGATAGCAAAGGGTGCAGAGAAGATAATGTCAAACGTTGAAGTATTTGGCAGTGTAACCTCAGAACAGGCAGCAAAGATATCAGGTGCCTTGCTCAAAGCTGGTTTAAGCTTTGAAAAATTTTCGGGACTTATGGGTAACTTGCAAAATTTTGATTCTGCAACCACAATGATGGGTGATCTTGCTGCAGGGTTTGGCATAAATATAGATGCCATGGACTTAATGGTTAAAGCTTACGAGGATCCAGAAGCTGCAATGTATGACTTAAAAGATGCTTTTGAAGATGCCGGCTTGTCTATTGAAGATATGGGTCAAGCGCAGAAACAATTGCTATCTTCAAACTTTGGAATGGGCATAGAAGAGATCGAAAGATTTTTTGGTGACGGCTTTTTGCCAGATCAAGAAGCTCTAGACGCAGCTGCAGAGCAGGCAGATCCAGAAGAGGCTATAGAGACTTTAAGGAAAGGAATAGTTACTCTTATTAACGAAGGTAAGAACGCAAAAGACGTTGCTGCAAAGGCAATTGAAGAAATAGTTAAAATACCTTTAGCTAATCAGGCTTTTGATCTATCTAGAGAACTAGCAGGAATTGGGGCAACTTATAGAAACCAGGTCATTGCTGCAAACAAGCTAATATCTGGTGGAATTGATAGCATGGTTTTTGGAGAAGAAGGTACAATACAAGCCATTATCAACAAAGCAACCCAGGAAGGCAAATCTGTAGCTGCAGCACTAAATAGTTATTTTGGACCAGGTGGTCAATTTGCTAATACATTTGAAGGCACTATGATTGCTAGCCTTAGAAAATATAATGAAGAGTTTGGTGTACAGAATTTAATTACACAAGACATGGCTGACGAAGACGACACTGGCAGAACAGACAAGTTTATTGGTTTAACCTCAGAACAAGCCGAAACGATTGCAACAATAGGTGAAATAGTAGGTTCTGACGAAAAGAAAGACACAGCTACTGAATTTGAACAGACTGCAGGTAATATAAAGAAAAGTGTTACAGATATGGTTAATAGTGGTACCCCTCTTCATGTTGCTTTGTTAGCATTGGCGAACGAAGTTAAGGCACTAGTTGCAGCAATTAAAGATAGTGATGCACTTAGCAGTGCTGACAAGAGTGCAGCGCAGAACATTGCACTTAGAATTGATATGGATGGTACTCCAATATATGAAGGAATGTATGCTTATAACGAATCTGCTAGTGTTTCTGATGAGAGAAGGTTTGTAAAAACAGGTGCAACGTAGGTGTATAAATGAAAGATAAGAATATTGAAGAAATATGTAAGATTTTAGGAATAGATAAAGATCAGTTAAGTGAAAAAGAGCTAGATTATTTAAAAGAAGAACTTGCAAAGAACATACTTATTCTAGATCGATTTTACAAATACACACATAATCACGATCTAGATCAAGAGTTGGTTTTTGAATCTTTAAAGAAACTATCCGATTTTTTAGAGGAATAAAATGGCAAGGGAAAAACTTAGAGAATTTTTAGGGAATCCAGGGAAAACTTCTATATCGTATTCGATTAAATCAGAAGGCGAGGTTGTTAGGGGTAATGATCTTGGAGATGATCCTAATACGGGTTTACCATTAATATCAGAAAACGACGGTTTAACAGGAAATTTTTTAGAATTTCAGACAAAAAATAACCAATATAAAGTTAAGGGCAATAATCAAGTTAGAGATTCATACAAAAGAGAAGATAATATAGATAAAAACTATCACGACGCATTTGTTAATCAGCCTAATCAAGATTTAAATACATCAATAAACACTTATTCAAATAGTGGATTGCTAGAAACAGAAAATTTAAAAATATCAGACTTTCTAAATAAAAACGGACATAGTGATAAAACAGGTCACGAGCTTTATTCGAGTATATCTGGAAAAAGACTATCAAAAGCTAACAGTGTTATAACCAATAGTGATGAGGATCATCCAGTATTAAATTTAACCAAAGAACAAAGAAATCAAAACAATCGATTTGCTGCTGGTAAGAATGCTTTTTTTCCTGACGGATTAAATCTAAGAAACTTTGAAACGCCAAAAAGAGATGCTGGTACTTATCTTTTACAGGAAGATATGGCATCTTTTAATAAAGACTCGAATTATAAAGTAGGTTTTGAAAATTTAAAAAAAGTAGGTGCTAGCGTTTTACTAAAAATGGGTGGATGGGATAATTCCCAAAAGCCTTCTGAAAGCTTAGATCCTAAAACAGCAAATCTAAAAAACTTAGATCAGCCATCAGTTTTTGTAAACAACAGTGCTATCAAATTCCAAAATGCGCATGGTGCTCCATCAAATAGTCAAGGCGACTCACCAAAGAGCAACAAAGATAGAAGAATTACAGAAAGAGAAAAATCGTATTCTACTTTTTACAATGATAAGTTTAGATTTGAAAATATTGAAAACGCTAATTTATTAAGAATAAAAACTGTCATTGCTATGAGAACGCTTGTAAAGATAATAGTGCAATACTTTGAAAGCCTTAGGGGTTATTCGTTAGGAAAATACAACGGCCCAGGACCCCATGCTTATGGTAAATACAAGAGCTCAGCAAATGCTGTTATTGATGTTATAGAAAGTCAAATGCTTGTGTATACAGAGTACGGATACATTAATTCAATTGAAGCTGGGCTTTCTTTGTTTTTTGGAATTAAAAAGCTAGATTCAGATCTTAAAACAAGAGAAGAAAGCATTGAGGAATCTAACTATTTAAGTGAGACAAAAACATTTTGGTTGTCCGTTGCTCATTCTTTTCTAAGAAGATATGAATCGATCGATCTTTTTAATGTAAAAAAATATGACAGCAAAATTTCAAAAGACATGTCAACAACATTCGTACAGACATTTGATTCAATTAAGAGAAATGGTATCTTAAATTTAATGAATACACTTGCAACAATGGGAGATATCTTACTAAGATCAACAGGTGGCAAAGGAACGTTACAAGCAGTAAGAAATACAACAAAGCCATTTGATGTCGATCAGCTTGATGATTTACCTGGTCATAGAGTTAGCAAGTCCAGAAAAAAATTAGGTCTAACAACATTAGATCGATCTTTAAACAATCAAGAACTACCTTCTTCTTATCTACTTCCTACTAATGTTATTAAAGCTGCTGTAAAACTAGATAATATTTTTACCGGTCAAAACCCAGCAAAAGGTATGTTAGGTAGTACACTAGTTGATAAAACATATTTAGGCAAAGACTTAGATGGATCATTTAACAAAATACCGCTAAGTGTAGTTCATGAGTTAGAGGACAGACTTGAAGGAGAGTACTTTCCTTTATACATCCAAGACTTAAGAACCAATGAAGTCATAGCATTCCACGGTTTTGTGACAGAGTTAAGCGATTCATTTAGCACAGAATATGAATCTACAACTGGTTATGGAAGAATGGATTCTGTACACCATTTAAAAGCTACTAGTAGATCAGTCTCAATGAGTTTATCTATGTTTGCGACTAATAAAAAAGACTATGATGAGATGTGGTATAAAATTAACAAAATAACAACATTGATATACCCACAGTGGACGCAAGGAGAAATATTAAAAAATAGCAAAGGTGGAAGATTTGTCCAACCAATGTCTCAAGTAATTGGTGCTACTCCTGTCATAAGACTAAGGGTTGGTGATGTTATTAAATCAAATTATTCTAGATTTAATCTTGCAAGAACTTTTGGTATAGGCGATATAGACATTGTAACCAAACATAGCAAAAACTCACAGCCAGAAACTTCGACAGATGATAGATCAGTTTTTAAAAAATTCCTACAAGGAGACTCTGCACTTAATGACTATTTAATGACAGCATTTTTGGCTCTATATGGCTCTCCTACTTCTTTTTTACAAACAAAACCTAAACAAGCGCCATTTGCAAAGTTTGCTATTGGTGCTGCAGACGAACTATCAAAACAGTTTTTAGTTAATGGTTTTGCAAACCCAGTTGGTGTTAATCTAGTCTTAAGACAACTAACAAGTCCTGACCATGCAGCTAATGATGATATATTTTTTAATGGAAGTGGTGTCGACAAATTTAAGAAACTCGGAAAATTCCTTAAAAACCCTTCTAGCACTGCACTTTCATCAGGAATGCAAAATGGCTATAATATGGGACAAGTTTTAAAATTAAAACCTGCAACAGGGAAAAGTTACTCATTTACTAGTGCAAAAGGCAGAAAAATCAGAATATACCCAACACATGAAATTGATGTAATTGTTATTGGTATTAGAGATAAGGCGTTGCCAAATAAAAATAAAAACACTAGTACTGTAAAAAATACTAAAATAGGTGCAACAGTCTCAGAAAAGAATGAGAAAAGGCCGGGAGTGTTTAGAGGTAACAAAAGAACCAACTTTAGTCGGGACAAGATAATATATGAAGTCTTAGTAATAAATGATCCGGACAACTTCTTAACTGCTGGAACCTTTGAAATCTATCACGAAGATCTACTACCTAATTATTCAGCAATTTTTAATCGATCTGTTGCACCTTTATTAGCAACAACAGATTTAAGATCAGCTGGTAGAAGTGCTGTGAAGCATGTAGCAAAAAATGTTGCAGCAAGATTTAATGTATCAGCAGACATGTCAGGAAAACTAGTTAACAAATTATTTAAAAACTCTCCTGCTGCTTTTATGGAACCTGAAAACAATCCTATCACTCGAGCATTTGAGACTAGTATGGGAAGAGGTCTTGCAGGTGTTATGACAGATTTAAAAATAGATGTATTTAACGACGACTTTGCATGGGAAACTGACTTTAACTCTAGGGCGCCAACAGGCGTTAACATATCTTTTGGTCTAAATGTAATTCATGATATACCTCCGGGATTAGATCACTCTGGCTACAATAGAGCACCTATCTACAACGTTGGTTCGATAATGGAACATGTTTCAGGAGATCCTAATAATAGAATTGAGAATGCAAAGAAAAGCTTTAAAGATAGCAACCTAGGTCATGCGAGAAGATTTAAAAGGAACAAGTAATGCCAACAATTAGTAGAAATAACTTTAGTGTAACTATAGCAGATAAATTCTACGGTACAAGTTACGCAAATACAAAAATTTTTAATGCAGTTAGTAATAACGATATAGGTTATGAAGTTGTTATTTTGCAAGAGCAGCAAAGATTAGATCAAATAGCAGGATCGATATACGGTTCATCTAATTATTGGTGGATTATTGCAGCTGCTTCGGGTATTGGCTGGGGTTTACAATTAGGCCCGGGTACTTTACTAAAAATACCTACTAATCTTGAAGAAGTTTTAAGCATATTATGACAAAAAGATATACAAATATTAATAGAATCAAAAGAAGCAATGTCTTAGATGAGTTTAAAGGTTATGTTTCTGGGATGGTAAATCAAGATAATAATCTAACCTTTGACAAAGCATCTAGGATTGCTACAGATTTAATCAATGGAGATACTAGTAGTTTAACCAACACGCTATTACAACTAAGCGACAAAGAGGTTAGAGATCTTTCAGATGCTTTTTTAGGTGTAGATGGTGCTAGTTATTTCATGAAAGACTTGTTTAGTGGTATCGCTTTTTCCTCTTTTAGTCCTACAGGCGGTGCTTTTAAAGTTTTTAAAAATCTAGGAGATTCTATACAAATAGTTTATGAGCCCGGTAATAACAAAGTAGCTGTTGTCAACAATATTCTTGATCAAGCAGGTTTAAATTTATTAGAAGAAAAATCTATCAGTAGCGCAATACAAACGGTTTCTTTAGACGGTGAATTTTCTACAAAAGATGAAGATGATGATCCATCAAATGACGTTTATGATATTAATATATCTAGAATTGCAAAGTCTGGAATTACACTAGCAGTGAATAAAGAGATTGGAGACCCACATCGGCTTACTCAGCCGTCATTAGGTGCAATTGTTTTTAAAGATGGAAAGTTTGGGTTGCCGACAAGAGGGCAAGATGAGATAGCAGTTTTCTTTAATATGATTCCAAACATTGAAATGGCAAAGTGTGCACCATATCTTTATGTATCAGTTGTTACCCCTGGAGAAGAAGATAAAATAAGTTTAGACAAGTACTTTAGTTTTTCTGAAGAAGGTGGAGTACTTCAAAGTGTATCTAGCGAAATTAAAGATAGAGTTGGTAAAAAAATTAAAAATAAAATTAACAGTATTTTTGGTACAGAAAACTATACTACTGCAGGTATGGAGCTATTTACATCTCCGCAGACACTGTCAAACGCAGATATTAGAAGCACTCCTGGTAATCAAAGGATACTCGAGCCAATATCTTCACTACTCTCGATAGAAAGTTTATCAATTAGTAACACTTCTTCTGGAGTAGCTTTGTTCTCAACAAAGAGAGCAACTATGAAGCTTAAGCTTCATGATAGGTCTAGGTTGAGAGATATATCACCTTTAGTTTCTGTTGAAGAGTTTGGTCAGACTAAAATCATTATGGAGTACGGCTGGCATCATCCAGAAGGGGATGCTTCAAGCGATAATCCTATAGGAGTCTTTTTAAATTCATTGAGAGAGGGTGGCGTTTTTTCTGTGATAAAGTCTGATTTTTCATTTGGTGCAAAAGCTGTTGATATAACATTGGAACTAATGATGGGAGGTCAAAACGAAGCTTCTAGAGTCTCTGCTGCAACAGGATTATATGTGCAAAGCTCTGTTGCAAAACCACAAATAGAGAAAGCAATTTCAAAAATTATAAAAGAAAACCAGGGTTTAGCAATAAGTAATGAGACGATAGCAGATATAGCAAAAGGTTTTCCTTTCTCAAAGGTATTCACAGATCCTGAAGGTTTACAAAATAAAATTCTGGAGGAAGTAAGAAGCGTTACCAGGTTAGCAATTGGAGAATATACGAGTAAAGATTCAATAGTTGCTTTTGAAGACTTTAGAGACACAATACTTTATTCTGGTTTAGCTGGCGGATCCGAAGATAAGAAAAAAACTGCTGATGCTGTAATGCGCGCATACAATATAAATAGAAAAGGTTTGCAAAGTTTAAACAATATAATTTCTTTAAATGAAGACGAAAAAATAACTGAAAAAGGTCTTAATTTAGTTAGGCAGCTTTCTCAAAAAATAAAAGCGTTTGAGATTGCATTTACTGCTGACCCGTTTATTACAGATTCTGAGAGTGCTATAAATAGAATTAAAAATTCTCTATCAATAAAAAATAAAAGATCGGATGAGCTAGGGCCCATAGCTGATGGTTTTCTAGAAGATATGCGTGTAAGCTTTAATACCGCATCAAAAAATTCTCCTATATCTTTAAAGGGTGCTTATACTACGCTTGGTAGAGCGTTGCTCTCCTTGGTTGGAACTTCTATGGCCAGTATTGGAAAATATGATGAAGTGCAAATGCTTTTTTATCCTTTAAATGATCGTGCTGCAGGGGCTCATGTATATACAACTGCTAGCATGCCAATAAATACAAAGTCAATAATTGATGCATTTAACGAAGCTATAAATAGAAGACCGGACATAACAGTCAAAAAAGCATGCTCGATATTAGAAAAAATAGTAAGAGATCCACAAAATGATGTTTATTTGCTCAAAAGCGAGATAGAGAAAATATCAGTTTTAAGAAAGTCCTCTAAATCCAATATAATATCTGCAATTAAAAATAGAAGCGTTGATATTGATTCTGGTAACGATGGCGGGATGGTTACAATACTAAATCAAATAGCTTCAGATCAGGACCTACTAGCAACTCAAGGAATTGGTAATAATCTATTTACATCCGGTCAAATAGGTTTGACTGCAGCTTTAGATAATGAAAAATATGATTTACTAACTGGAGAAAACTTAAAAGAATTCAGGACTAAAAGCATAAAGAATTATGAGGATATTAAAGGTAAAAAGTTGCAATTAATATACGGATTAAGTGATGACCCTAACAACATAACAGACCCTAAGTTTATTCTTCCTAATTTATCATTTTACTATGAAACATCAAATCCATTTGTAATCGGTCTAGACGGAACCAGAACAGTCGACACTTCTAGAACAATACTTAAAATCCACGTATACGATTCAGAGTCGACTCCAAACAAGGTAGAAAAGCTTTTGCAGAGAATGATAACCAGTAATGAAATTCCTAGTAGTATGGATGAGTTAGGTAAGGATGCTCTAGCTTCTATAGAAAATTTTAACTATATAGATGTAAAAAACTTCATAAAGAGATCTATGCCTAATATAACCTTAGGTACTGCTGGTGGGCAAGTAACAGATTTTACAATATCTGCGAACACGGGTGGCAAAGTCGCTAATACTTTGCTTGTTACGTCAATGCTTAAAAATAGAAGTAATCCACAAAATGTAGGAAACGTAACTCCCTCTATTGATGACATGAAAGTAATACCTTCAACTGCGACTTTAGGCTGTCTAGGTATGCCTCTTTTAAACATTGGCCAACAAATATATATTGATTGTAAAACAGGTACAACAGCTGACAATATATATATTGTTACAAGCGTTAAACATGAAATAAGTCAAGGAAAGTTTGCAACTTCAGCAAATCTAACCTATGCTGGATCTGCGACACATTCGAATACAAAAGAACAAATATTAAAATTACTAAATTAAAATGTAAAAGCTAAATCCTTATATATAAAATAAAAAATGAGGATGATATGCAAATTGAAATAAGTAAAAAATATACAGGTTTAAGTAGAGATGTATTCTATAATTTAGATAATAAAAGTGTAGTGACTAACTCGAGCGAATATTCTATATCTTTTAATGATATAAATAATTTCTTACTAAATAAAAAGTTTAAAATTTTAGAAAAAGAATATTATAATATAATTAACTTACTTAATATTAATACTGAAAAATCTATTAAGTGGAATTATTTACTTCCTAATAATATTCTTAAAGATAAATTTAATTTAATTATTAAAAATATATCTTCAATTGATGATAACGATAAAAAATACATTGGTGTTATTAAGGAAAGATATGAATTTACTAGAAAAATTAAAAATGCTTATATTGATGGTAAAAAAACAGATATACCAATTTATGATCATTGCTCAACAATTACCGGTCGCGCAGTAATTAGAAAAGGTTATAACTTTTTGACTAGTAAAAAGAAAGATCGATATAAGATTGAAAGCAATTACAGAATGGGCGAAATATACGAAATAGATATTAAATCTCTAGAGCCTAGGATATTAATGCACCTTAATGGACATAGTTACGTAGAGGACATATATGATCACTTTAAAAATATATTAAACATTACAGCTGAAAGAAAAAAGATAAAGCTAGCTGTAATATCAATAATGTATGGATCATCTATAAGAAATGCTGAATCTTTAACTGGTGTTAAAAGATCTGATTTAAAAAAGATATATGAATATTTAAAAATAGAAGAATGGAAAAAGAAATTAGAAAGACAACGAGAAGATCTAGGGTTTATTGTCAATCCTTACGGAAAGAAAATCTATAAAGACGGACCGTTGGTTAACTATTTCTTCCAATCTACAGGTGCAGATTGCTCTTGCCTAGCATTTAATAAATTAGTTGAAAGGTATGACAGCAATAATTTTAAACTATTAGCTTCAATACATGATGCGATCATTGTCGACTATAACAATCCTGAACCTTTAGTCAAAAATTTAAAAAACGAAAAGCATATATATTGTAGTATACTGGATATTAAATTACCTGTAACAGTAAAAAGGATTAAAAATGAAAAAGAAAGCAACTAGATCAGCCGGCGGAGGACAACCAAGACCCTCAATTATCGGACAAGCCTCAGTTAATTCTCATGGGCCTAACTACAAGGATATAGGATTCAATTTACCACACACGTTTGCCATGAAATCTCCTGATTCTATGTTTAGTCAAAGATCACAATACAGCATTCCTGTTGATTACTTCGAAGATCCTAACATGCTAGAAGAAGAAGAGTTAGAAAATGAAGAAGAGACACTTCAAGAGTTTTTTGCTAGAATGATATGCATGCCTTTAAATGAAGAAGAAATAAAACAAATCATTGATGAAGACGAAGAAGAAACAGAAAAAGAAATTGAAGAGTTTAGTGGAGGAGGCGTCGCAGGAGTAGCAGCACCTCTAGGCAAGGGTCCAGATGGCAAAGTTAGACCTAAAGGATGGAGAAATTCTTTCAATGATTATTCTGCAAAAACTTATGGTGGTGGAAAAATTAAATAATTTTTTGTAAAGTTGCTATATTTTCATTATAATAAATGATGTAATTAGCAATTAAAAATAAATAACATTTGCAAGTTACAATTTAAATTTTAACAAGGAGAAAAATATGCCTATAGATTTCGATGCTATTAGAGCGAAACTTAATAAATTAAGCGGAAACAATAAATCACGTAACTCAATGTGGAGACCTACTGAGGGTGAAGAGCACACAGTTCGACTTATTTCATTCCCAGACAATGAAGGTCAGCCATTTAAAGAACTATGGTTTTACTATAATATTCCTGGTCAAAGAGGTTTACTTGCACCTTATCAATTTGGAAAAAAAGATCCAGTGCAAGAGCTAATTACTAAACTTCGAGAAGATGGACAGAAAGAAAGTTACGAAATGGCCAAAAAACTTTATCCTTCCATGCGATGCTATGCAGCAGTAATTGTTAGAGGGGAAGAAGATAAGGGTGTGCAAATATGGTCGTTTGGTAAAACTGTATATCAAACACTTTTAAACTATATGATTGATGAAGATTATGGTGACATTACAGATCCTAGTGAAGGTTTTGATATTAAGGTATCTTGTTCTAAGTCTCCTGGAATGCAATATGCAAAAACAGAAGTTAGACCTAGACCTAGATCAACACCATTATCTAAAGATGCTAAAAAGTCAAAAGTGTGGATTGATAGTATACCTGATCCAACAGAAATGTTTTCTTGTAAGTCGTACGATGAATTGACAAACATTATCAATGCTTGGTTAGCTGGTGATGATGAATCAGACGGTACAGAAAAACCAGTTTCAAACAAAAAAGAAACTGGTAAAACAAAGGCTTACAGTGATATTGATGACGCTTTTGCTGATTTGATGGAAGATTAAT
>CAACVD010000305.1_pt1 | contig 23646 bp, 32 predicted proteins | sample 2381771 | NCBI WGS metagenome assembly CAACVD01 (sample SAMEA5211965, study PRJEB30684) | marine metagenome | biome: Marine; feature: Epipelagic; material: Water | collected 2015-10-15 | depth 15 m
TCCCTCTACGCAGCCCGCTACACTCGCTGTTGGCCAATTCTTTTCCGTGCATACGGAATCTTCGGCCCCCTCCGCCCCTCCCTCTATTATGAGTCGTTTTTTTCTTTTGTTTCGGTCGGATATATTAAGAAATCATTTGGGAATTGTGGGGGTAAAATTTTGGCCCAAACCTGGCCAAACCTGGCCAGTATTTAAAGGTAGTAAAAAGGGGAGTAAAAATAGTTTAAAAAAAGTATTGACTTACAAGATATTTCCCTTATTCCTTAAGGCGCATTTAATAATTAATACTATGAATATAGAAATAGAAATCAAAAACATATACGGCAACGAATTAAAATATGTTGTTAACAGTGAGCAAGCTCGCTCGCTTTGTAAATTAACGGGTCGCAAGACATTAACCAATTTAGATATAAGAGCCTTAAAAGAATTAGGCTTTACTTTCTCAGTATATACACCACAAATTTAATTAACCTATTATAAAACGAAATATGAAAAATATTAAATCCAATAAATCGGAGATCACATCAAGTGAACTTCTCGACAATGCGACTATCGCATTTATAAACTATCTATCAAAGAAATATGACATTGTAGGCAAACTAATGACCTCAGAAAATCTTGAGGCTTTTACGGAAGCCAACGATTTAGATTTCATTTGGAATGATTGCCAATTTGTATTATGGTTACTTGATCGTTATCAATCTCAAGGTTATATGAGATGGCACGATTCTGATCGTGGTATCTGCTATCATTATGGACGATTGCAATTAGAGGACAATGAGTGCCAATCTATATCAGCAGAAACAATGCAATTGTTAGAGGATTCGTCTTCCTTTTTCAGTAATAATAAAGAGGAGACAATTGACTTGACTGAGTTTGATCTTACTCAAGACCCTCAAGATTATATCACCCTAGCTGAAAAAGATGTTGAAACTCTTGAAGATCAAAACGATATTATAAGATTAGTCGCGAGTTTATATGAAAGACTTGACAAGCTAAATGCGTTGAATTAAAGATTCATCGAGGTATCGCCATCGCGATGCCTTTATTGAGTTTTTATTAAACCTATTATAAACGAAATATTATGATTGATACATTAACAACATCAGACATCGCTCATCGTCTACATAATGACGAATACTCAAGCTTCTCAATAGATGGAGCTTTCGCCCTCGCAGAATATCTCGAGGAATTAGAAGGAGAACTAAACGAACAAATTGAATTCGATCCAATCGCAATACGATGCGATTTTACAGAATACGATTCTCTCTTTGATTGGGCTTCCCAATATTATGGAGATGATCTTGCAACTTCAGAAGATGAGTTCTCTAAGGATTGGGCAAGAAATGAAATCCAAGACAATGGAACTCTTATTGAATTTGATGGAGGGATCATCGTCTCAAGCTTTTAATTATGAAAGACGAATTAACAAAAATAGTGCGTGGGGGTCGAGAGACCCTCATCTCTTCTTTCATCGTGGGGTTGGCCAGTTTCTTAGGGATTCTGGTAATAGCCCTTATTTACTTAATAAAATAAACTTGCAATTTAATAAATATTAATTAGTAAAAAATTATGTCAAAACATATATCAGAAATAATTGACGAAACGTTGCCGTCACTAATAGCAGCGGAAGCCCACGCAACTTGTGGGTCAACCACGGATGAAGCCCGCGCAGCCGAAGCTGGCTTATCTGTTGAAGAATGGCGGGAAGCTATGAATGAAGCTTGCAAATATCAAGAATGGTTAGAACTTATGAAAGAAAGTGAGGGTCAATAATGGCATTTGGATATACAAAAGCACCTAATACATATACGGTACGCTGGCAAGAGCTAGTTACTTACGAAGTAGAAGTTGAAGCTTACGATAAGGACGAAGCAATGGAGTTAGCTCAATTTGATTACGATCACGAGAACGAAGTTAACTGTAATTATTGGGACGGCTCAATGAATATAATTCTTGAGAAAGAAGGAGAAGTTGAGGAAGATCCTGACTATGGATACAAGTTAGCTATGGAGGAAGAACAAGAGGATGTTGAAGATGATCCTCACTACCCACAACCAGGATAATTTATGCTACGATTCACAATAAATAGCGAAAGCGAGCGGGTCGCATTGTGCCAAGCACTTACGGCAAGTGTTCAAACAATTAACGCTGACATACTAAAATCCGTTAAAGAGATGAGCGATGATCTCGATGGTGGTGGGAAGCAGTACTGGACAGAAAAATTGATGGACTTGTCTATTGATTTGAAAGTCACGCAACAGGTGCTCGATAGGGCTAAGGTTGCGCAGAAAATAGAAGAAACTTTAGAAGAAGATTTATAAAGTTTTTTCTTTACTTTCTTAGCAATGGGTCATATCACTTCGGTATGGCCCATTTTTATAACTGCTCCGAAGATTATCCCTCATTTGAAAAAGAAATAACAACGCCAACTCAGGCACGCAAGAAAAGCAGTAAAATATATCCCAGCGTTACAACAATACTATCTATTGTAAAAGATGACTTTATTGATTCTATTTATAGACCAAGCAAGCTTGTAGAATTAGCACGCGAATTTCCTAATTTATCTTGGCGAGATGTGGAGACTTTAGTTTATGGAACTCGTAAGCAGCCAATCACGGGTGACACAATTGGATCAGCTGAGTTTGGAACAAATGTCCATAAGTGTATTGAAGATAAGGTGCAAGCTCTAATGGAGGGAGAGTATTCTGGCCCCAATCCATATGATGAGTGGGCTGACCCTTTTATTGAATGGATTGAAGAGAGTGGTACAAAGCCACACGCTTGTGAGCATTTGATTTCGTCGGATAGAATAAAAACTGCTGGCTCAATAGATTTTTTAGGTTACGATGAAGATGATAAGTTGTTTCTTGCTGATTATAAATGTCGTACGAATACAAAAGGACGAGCAAAAGTTTACCCAAAAGATTGTGAGCAGCTTGCTATTGAATCCTATATGATAATGAAAGCAACTAATCTTTCTTACTTGCCAAAGTGCATATCAGTCATTATTGATTGCGATACTAAAAAACATTATCACAAAGAATGGAGTGCTAACGAAATGAAAATAGGCATACAAAATTTTAAATACACCGCAAAGTTGTATTGGAATAAACGAATGAAAAAATAGAAAGGAAATAAATGTGGATTCTACCAAAACAAATATCATCAACCATCTCTCCCTCTGTACGGGGTACGAAGGGATTGGAAACGGGCTCAGACGTGTTCTGCCAAATGTGCGAGAAATCGCTTATGTGGAGATCGAAGCCTTCGCTATCGCGAACTTGGTTAACAAGATTGAAACGGGGCGGCTTCATCAAGCACCTATTTACACGAACCTTAAATCCTTCCCTTATAGAAAATTTCGAGGGTTGGTGGACATCATCAGTGGAGGTTTTCCCTGCCAGCCGTTTTCTCAAGCTGGAGTTAGAAAAGCTACGGAAGACCCAAGACACTTGTTCCCTTTCATCGCCAAAGGAATCAGAGAGTGCCAACCTAGAATTGTTTTCCTCGAAAATGTCGAAGGAATCCTCAGTTGCAAAACCCAAGATGGAGAACCAGTTCTCCAATATGTCCTCAGAACATTGGAAGAAATGGGTTACAGAGCAACGGCAGGAATATTTAGCGCGAGCGAAGTCGGTGCGCCGCATCAAAGAAAAAGAGTCTTCATCTTGGGCTACTCCAAGAGTGGGTGGTCAGGACGAGAGTCACGAGACGGCGCAGAAGAGGGGCAGAGAATCTCTCCCATCACAGATGGACAAGGTATGCACGGAAAAGAATTGGCCAACAGCGAGTGTAGCGGGCTGCGTAGAGGGAGGAGTAGCGAACAATGTGCAGATGGACGAGAAGGGAACATTTTATCGGTACAACAAGAAGGGGGAGAAGTGGTCAGTCAAGCTGAGAGATGCGGTAATACATCACGAGAAGAATTGGTCAACACCGACCGCGATGGACTCGGCCAACATACAGAAACCAAGGAAGTTTCACCCCGACGGGGGACAGAAGCCACCACTATGTCAAGAGGTGCAGAACTTTCCAACACCAACTGCGAGGGATTGGAAAGACACAGCGGGATCGAAGAAGGGCAGAGACTTATCTCTTCCGAAGATGCTATTTGGTTGCACGAACGATGGCCCTCAAGACCAAACGAAGAACAACACGAATGGGAAGAACCCCGTGTCATTGAGACTGAACCCAAATTGGGTAGAGCAGCTGATGGGACTTCCAGTAGGGTGGACAGACTTAGACTTCTTGGAAATGGAGTAGTGCCACAGACTGCGGCTAAAGCATTTATAACATTGATAAACAGATTACTATGAGAACAATTAAATTACTAACAAAAAAAGCACGTGAGTTATCTACCAGTAAACAAGCTGGCCGAGTGGCGAAAGGCAAACGAGCCAAGCGAGTGTCCAATCCTAAAAACAAAAACAAATGATTGGGTTGTTGATCACGATCATTTAAGTGGAGAAGTTCGCGGAGTCATAAGTCGGCAAGCTAATACCTTGATAGGCAAAATAGAAAACATACATACATCAATGTGTAAAGGCGATCCCTATGAACTTCCCAATGTATTAGAAAACATTGCTGCTTATCTTCGAAAAGATGATTCAAAAATATTACACCCAGTTGGATTAAATCAGTTGACAAGTCGCTTCAAAAACAATTTACTCAAAGATGACCAATGTTTCTTATTACATTTATTAGGTGCAAGTCATTCAGAGATAGATAGTTATAACAACATTAGTAAACGAGTTAAGGCATTTAAAAAGTTATTAAAAGAATTTTATGAACAAGACAATACTACTACAAATTCAGGCGGAGCTAAGAGCTCCAAAAAGTCTGACAAACAAATTCGGGGGATACTCTTACAGATCCGCAGAAGGAATACAAGAGGCGGCTAAGCCTCTTTTAAAAAAGTACGGAGCTGTTCTCACGATCTCTGATGAGATTGTAGAGATAGGTGGACGTGTATATGTTAAGGCTATTGCAAGCTTGTGGGATGCAGAAAGTGGCGAGGCTATTGCTGGCGTCCAGGGTTACGCAAGAGAAGCTGAGAATAAAAAAGGTATGGACGATGCACAAATAACTGGTGCCGCTAGTTCATATGCTCGTAAATATGCGTTAAATGGTTTGTTCTGCATTGATGATACAAAAGATCCTGATGCAACAAACGATCACGGTAAAAATAAATCAGAGGACTTGGACTTTTAATTATGAATAAACACGAAAAAATACTACAATACATCGCGAAAAAGCGATTGGGGTTTTTCTATGTGTACCAAGACACAACGTTTGGTGCTTACGGAGATGCTCCCAAGTACATCGTTATTACTCAGACTCAAGGCAGAAATCAAGTTGAGATTGCAAAGGTTGCTTTTGATACTAACGAAAATGCAATTGAAAGAGCAGTAACGATTTTAAAGATTAACGAGGAACAAGTTATTAACAGTGGCAAGGTTTCTCCAGATATGGTGGTGCTAAATGGAATGATTGATTTCAGTTCACCAGTTAAAACAGAAACTGAAAAAGTTTAGTATGGAATACGATAACAATAACAGCGGAGTTCTATTTAAGAATGACCGCAAAGAAAAAGACTCGCACCCTGACTATCGTGGAAACATTGAGGTCGATGGTAAAGAGTACTACATCAAGGGATGGAAAAAGCAGTCCAAAAAAGGCACTGCATTCCTCTCTTTGGCAGTTGACCCTAAGACGGCAGCTGCCCCAAAAGCTCCCTCACAAGTTGTTGCTAACGACTCAGATCCGTTTTAAAATGAAAGTAGATCCCGAAGAGATATTTTTAAATGGTTACGACAAGGATTGGTGGGAAGCTTTTCGCCGTGAAGAAGTCGAAATTATTTTAGAATTAACTGGTAATAAAAACTCTGATTACACGGGAGGCAATGAGTGTGATAATCCGTTTGCAAACTTTGATGGCAGCGAAGAATTTGGGGTACAACCATTGGTTGGGCTCAGTGTTCGTATGGCTGATAAGTTTCAAAGATTAAAAGCATTTTGTCGAGATGGTAAACTATCTGTGAATGAACACGGTGATACTGCTCGAGATATTTTTCGGGATCTAATTGGTTACTCATTGATAGCCATAGGGATGCTCGAAAGGGATAAATGAGTAAGTGTATGTATGATATGATTCTCCTCTTCCCAGGAAGGGGAGGTCTATCAACATTAACCTATGAGTAAAAAAAATATGTACAATACAATTCAAGAAGCAACCGAAGTATCACTAAACGCGTATAACAAAATTAATATGAGAGAAATAGGAAAAGATAATAGAGATCGTTTTAGATTTCTTGGACAATGCTTGAGTGTTTTGACTGATCAGCTCAAAAAAGAGAATGATAGACTCAGTCGAACCAGTTAGTAAAGAAGCAGAAGAAAAGTTAATAGCTTGTTGTTGTATAGACGGAACCCCAGAAGTCTACGATTCCCTTAAGGATATTTCAGAGGACGATTTCTATTTCTATAAACACAAGCTGCTTTTCCAAGCTTTAGATAATTTAAGCCAAGGTAGTACCCCTATTGATATTGTTTCTGTAACAGAATACATTAAATCAATTGATTGCCTTGATGAGGTAGATGGAGCCATTGGTATCTGTGATATATTAAGCGCTTCTAATTCATCTACTAGAGCTCACTATTACGCCAATATTGTTAAAGAGAAATCAAACTTACGAAAACTAAGAAGAACATTTATGCTTGCTGCGGAAGATGCATCAAGCGAGACTGTAAAATCAGAGGATTTAAAATCCCAAGTGGACTCATCGTTAACAACGATAGCTCCCCAAAGTGATGATGAAACAGTCAAGTCAACCGTTGTTGAACTAAAGCAGGACTTTGAGAAAATGATGTGTGGGGAGTATGTTACTGATGTAGTAAGGACTCATTTACCACAACTTGATTCAATGCTTGGTAATGGTGGTATTGGTGTTGGTGAAGTTCTTACTTTGTCTGCGCCTACATCTTGTGGTAAGTCAGCACTTGCATTATATATAGCATTACAGGCTGTTCATAACGCAGAGAAACCGTGCCTTATATTCTCTTTGGAAATGCCACGTAAGCAAATACTAAGACGAATGACACAAGCCCTCTCAGGGGCAAATTTAAAGCAGATAGAAGACAGAGTTATGAATGCTGATAAGCTCAAAAGAGTCAATGACGCACTGGATACTATATCAGAATTACCTTTATATACATTACATACACTTAAGAATCCAAATGATCTTAGAAGTAAAGCTAGGCACTATGTCCGTAAGTATGGAGTAAAGCTTATTGTTATTGACTATTTACAATTAATACCTTGGTCACGAAGAGCTGGCAGCAAGACTGAGGGTATCGCAGATATATCGCATCAAATAAAACAAATGGCACTTGAATTAAATGTAAGTGTATTGTTACTATCGCAAGTCAATAGAGATGGAGCTAAACGCGAGACTGGTTTGAGTATCTATGATTTAAAAGATTCAGGCGATATTGAAAATGATGCAGATATTGTCTTGCTTTTATGGCCAAAGAATGGTGACATAGAAGGAGCTAAGAGCCACGATGAGAAAGGGCCTTACACTGAACTACAATATAACATAGCCAAGAATCGCGAAGGAGAACGCGGCATTGGTGGATACTTACAATTTTATCATTGCATAGGACGATTTAAATGACAGAACAAGAGATAGCTAGTGTAATAATGAATCACTATCCAAAGATGAGTAAGTTGCGTAAAGCAACTGACGAGTTTTCTTATTTTGATTACGAGAATGATAAGTATTTACTTGAGTTTAAAAGTAGAAAAACTAACTATCCTACTTGGATTATTGAGTACAAAAAACTTGACAGAAACAAAAAGCTTGCAGATAGTGTAAATAAAGATTTTGTGTATGTTACAGAGGCTTTTGGCGTTATATATATTTGGAATGTTTCTAAACTTATACGCTCTAATTATAACTTTAATTTTGAAATGATTGATGCTCCAATATCTAGTGAATTACCCAACAAAACAAACGGAGAGATGACTTTAAAACAAGTAGGATATTTGGATACAAACGATAGTGTTAAAATAATAGTATGACTTTCAAGGTGAGCGGTATGAGTAATCTGCAGCGGGCTTTATTTCGGCCTATATAATTCCTTGGTTAAATGCAAGTAAGTCCTCTGCTGGTTTTATCTACACCAGCGGAGGCATTTTTTTCAAATGCCACGTAACATCAATCTACCAAAAGCACGAATCCACGTACGCAAAGATGCCTGGGGAGGATCACCTAATGAGTTTCAAGAAGCTTGGCTAGTATCAGTAAGGGCATTACGCGGCAGACCCTTTTGTTTTCAAGTATGGGTAGATGAGTTTTGCGCTTGCTACGACAAAGTAAAACCTGATTGTATTTATTGGAAGCTACCTGAGGAAAATGATCCCTTGACACTGACAGAAATACAGATGTGGGAATGCCTTTCTAGCGACATAGAATTATTTCACAAGGCTCAACTAGCAGACGTACCTATGTTGGTGTACCTTGGCGAAGGAGAGCACGTTGAGGGCAACTATTGGTTTACTATTGACTGCTTGCCAGAGAAGCAAAGTCTAGGATATTTAGATGTAGGGGACTCTGACTTACTAGATGAACACAAAGAAATGAATGTAGTTCGTTTGAAAAATGGTCAGATCGCGATTTATCCAAACAATCGTTTGAAATGGATACCTGAATCATTATCTACAAATGAAGCAATAAAGAAACCACCTCATTGGAAAGTAGCATCAAATACTACGTGGGACAAGGAATGGCTTGAACAGCCTTACGAATTGTTTGGCGATTCAGATTGGGACTACTGACCCTGCAATTGTAACAATTGTTTTAATACAGATTTAGTTGCTACACCCTTGTCAATTAATTCACGAATTAATTTTCTTCTAGTAACATCATCGGGTTGTTCCTTGAGTTGATTAAAAATATATTGTGCTCTTTGTTCTACGGGTAATCTCTTTGCTGCACGATCTACATAAGTTAATCCGCGAGCTTCATCCTTAAGCCCTCTCTGTATACGTCTCAACAAAGATTCTTGCATATCAGGATTATTTCTTAAAGTTGTTTGCAATATTGAATCAAGTCTACTTGGATTATCTCTCATCTCTCTCAATGCCTTGCGTGCAATTCTACCTGCCTTTACAGAATTTGTATTAGCTTGCTTGTCTAATGTGTCAATGTCGGCCATACGTCCTGTTCGTTTTTCAAAGACATCTACAAATGTTTGCCCAAAAAATCTTCTTGCGATAGGAGCTTCGGTAAGAAGATTTATTTTTTCTCCATTATATAATTTAGATGTAACTGTACCAAGTCGATCAAAGAATTTACCTGGGCCACCTAGATAGTTATTAAATAAATATTTTATATTTTCTGGAGAAGTTGCATATCCCATATCTTTCAATGAGTCAGCTAATCCAAGTGCAAGTTCGCCTCCATAGGTTTCAGCCGTAAAATCAAAGTATCTTTCTGTTGGATCCATATTGATTGTTTCCATCCACTCAGGACGAATATCTCTGCCTAATCCATCTTGATTAGAAAGCAAGTCCACGATAGGACGAAGTTGTGTAGGTATTGGAGAACCACCTATTGGGTTATATGAATCCATAACACTATTCGCAAATCTTTCGGTAAGTTTATCAAGATCCTTTACTTCATCTCCACCTTTAAACATTTGTACTGCCATATCGGCAGCCATCTTAAATGGCACCATAGAATATCCAATAGGCACTGATACATATTTTAAAGTACCATCTTCATTCTTTCCTGTAACAAGTGTAAGGTGCTTATCTAGTTTCCACTGAGGTATCTTTTCTCTGTACTCAGGGTCAATGCTTGAGTTGTGTATATCGAGTCCAGTAGCTGTAGCTCCTAGTCCACCCATTACTGCAGCAAATGTTTTTCTCCCACCAGGCTTTCTAAAATCCATACTACGTAAAAAGTTTTTACCACCTTGGATAGCTGGGTTTACAAACAAATATAAAGCTTTTAAATTATCTGTTTCGGAGCCACGTTCTCTTGGATCAAATGAACTCTTTCGTGCTGCATATGCTGCTTGTTCATCAGTTGCACCATTTTTTATAGCTGTTTTAAATGTACTAAAACGAGTTGAATCCTCAAATATTTCATTAACACCATTAATAAAATCATTTAATTTCTTGGCTTTAGCTTTAGGTGCATCGGTAAGCTTTGCCCCAAGTTTTGCAATATTATCTTCAAGATCATCAATAGTTGTCATAGATAATCCACCTGTGCTACCTCCAGCTTCTTTAAACCGCTTGTATAGTAAATCATTTTCGTTCATCAAATTAGGGTTTGCTCTAAACTTTTCTGCGTTCATCAAGTTTCTACGAATTACATTCATATCCTCTGTAATTTTTGCGGGATTAACTAAATCAAATACTTTCGTTGGCCCCATCTTTGCCATAGCATTTACAAATGCTTCAGAGCGGTCACGAGTTAAATTAGGAATCATAAACTCAGGATTGTATCTAGTGTATAATCCACCCAAATATCTATTAGCAACCATTGACCATTTCATAACATCGCTAACTTGCTTTCTGTTTAAGCCTTTCATTGCAGCTGCAACTCCCTTAAAGTTTTCATCAAAGTCTACAAGCATTTTTTTACCCTCTACGAAAACGCTCAAAACACTGTCTTGGGGATCTTCGTCAACAAGTATCTTTGTTTTCTTCCCAGTTTTAGGATCAAGACCTTCTCTGTATGTTTTGCTTACGGGTCTAACTTTTGCAATACCTTTTGATGCTTCTGGGTTAGCATCAATTAATTTTTTAAATGCTAGGTTTGCTTTGTTAACTTCAGCTCTTCTAATTGCACCTGATAAACTGTTAACAATGTTTTGATTTATATCAGCTACATCTCGATTAGATCCACGTGCTCTGCGTACTCCTGTAGATGTAGTTTCATACTTAGAAGCAAATGACCCTTGGATAAATTCACCTACATCATCTAATGGATCTTCACGCATTATACGATTAAGTGGTACGTAGTCAGGTGCGTCTTTTCTAAGTTTTGCAGCCTCAGCTTTTGATATTAATTGTCCATCCTCTAAGGTATCTAAAATTTGTTTTGATAAATCCTTACGTACCTTTATACTAAAATCGTAAGTCTTATCTTTACCTGCGGCTTCAAAGTTATCAATAATTTTTCTAGCTTTTTCAGTGCTTATACCCGATGCTCCATCTTCGCCAAATTTACCAAAATTATTTTTGTTATAAGCTAAAGCGTGTTTAGCATATAAATAGTCATTAACTTCTTTAGAAATTTGTGATGTTGAAGTACCAAGTCTTTGAGACACATCTAAAAGAAATCCATTTTCTAAAGCAATATCAGCTTCTACTTGGTTTATTTTAGCATCAATTCTACCTTCTGCTAATGCTCTTTGCATCGCATAGTCCATAGAATCATCTTCAACTTTAAGTTTGCCCTTTTGCTTTAGGAATCCACCAGCAACATTATTTTGTAATACTTTGGCACGAATAAATTCATCATCATACTTTTCGCGATTTCTAAGATAGAACTCTTCGTATCGTTTTGTTGTTGCATCAGCATATTCGCGAGCAGTCATATTGGTTTGCCCAATAAGTGCTTTAGCATCAGGATCTCCTGCCTTAAGTGCTGCATTTAAATTATCAATAGGTTTGCCTAAGAATTTACCAAAAGCTTTTTCTGAAGCTGATCCTGATAATCCTAGTGCACCACCAAGTGCAGCACCCGTAAGTCCTGCTACAGAGAGTTCTTCTTGGGTAGGCAGTCTACCTTCTTCAATAGCTCTTTCTACGAGCTGACCACCGACTGACATACTAGCACCAATGCCAGCCTGTGCCGCGGCTTTACGCATAACTGTTTTACCAATACCTGAACCAGGTACTAAATTTAACAAAGCATCAGCTACGACTTGCCCCTCGCTTACTTCAGCATTTTTATCAAACATTTTTTGGCGAGCAATAGAACCTGCTGCACCAGCGCCTAGTCCACCTGCAATATATCCCAATGTGCCTCCAATCAAAGTACCAAATCCTGGTAAGATAGCAGTACCTATAGCAGCACCACCAGCTGTAGCTCCTATACGTCCACCTTCGGCAATAGCTATATCAGTAAGAAAGCTAACTCCTTCTTTGAGATAGCCCTTCCTAGCTTTTTCTTTTTCGTCTTCTATCGCTTCACCTATACGAAATTTAGATTTTATTTCAATAGGTTCACCTATTCTAAATGTAGACATAACATTTATTGGAAGTTGGGATTTCTGAGATTATTTCTTATTTTAACTTTAGGTATAGTTACTTTAGGTTCTTCAAGTTCAGGAACTTTTATTAATCTACCACGAGGATCTCTTGTAGATTCTTCTTTTGTTTCTTCTTCTTCAGGAGGCAATATAGGAACCTTTTTCCCATTAACAATTATTTGCCTTACACCTTTTTTATAAAGTTCTTCAAGTTTTTGTTCACTAGGTATTTCATCAAATGTATTTAGGTCTGTATCAGTAATTTTACTTACATCAATTTGATCAGCTTTTATTCTTTCTAAATCCTGTTGGAGCTTTAATTCAGTAGTCCTATAACTATTCTCTAATGCTGTAATACCTTCTATACCAAAAGTTTTAAGAGTATTTTTTATACTATCTAATTTTTCTTCATCATTAAAATCACCAAAAGTACCTTGGTTAATACCAAATAAATTAAGCTTTCTTACATCCTCAGGTTTATTACTTTCAAGCTTTTTAAATAAATCTGTTGCGTACATATCTATTTTCTTTTCATCATCTTTTCTTTTTTTATAGCCAGTAATTGCTTGACCAACCATCTGACCAAGATTTGACATTGATTGTGCTCGAATCTCTGCGGCTCTAGCTATTCCACTATAATCTAATCGACCTAATTCTGGCCGTATACTTTTACCAAATTGTGCTCTCATATTTTACTATCCATCCACTTTCTAATTATTGATTTTAACATAGGCTTGTTTGAAATAAATTCAGCAAATCTTTCTCCGTATTTAATATAAAGTTTTAAGAACCATCTTGGTGCTTTTGATAGCATCCATTCTCGGAATTTAAACCATTTTGGATTAGCTTCTCCATATACTTCACGAGCTACCCAACATAAACCAATGATTGCTCCTGCTATACTTCCAAATGCACTAGTCCTTCCTGCACTCCTAGCAGCATCTGCTTGTAGTTGAGCATTTTCTAACCCAACTTGGTTAGCAATATTTTGCATTTCAATATTAGTTCCAACTCCTGGGTCAAATAAAGGTGCGTACGCTTGAGATACTCCTGGTGCACCAAGTGCTACACCAGTGCCTTGAGCACCTGCTTGAGAACTTCTACCTAATATTACAGCAGCTGGATCGCCACCAGTGGCTTGACTTTGTCCAAAAGCTAATTGTTGTCCAGTAACTGCTTGGTTGAATAAGTTTTGTTGTTGTGCTGAATCCATTTCAGCAAGTTGTCCTTGACTACTAAATGCAGTTTGTTCAGCTCCTGCTATTTCTGCTCTACGTTTTCTTGCTTCTTCTGTATCAAATTGTGCCGCAGTTGTAGCCGCATCTAGTTGCATACCTGTAATTTGAGCGCCTAATTGTCTTTGGGCTAACTCATCAGCTCTTAATGATTCTTGGCGTGCATCATCTAATTGTCTTTGAGCTAACTCAGCCTCAAGAATAGCTTGTTGGTTAGTAAGTGCAGTATTTTCTGCAGTTGTTAATTCACCACGTCTAGCACGCTCTTCATCAAATATTCTTTGTTGTATATCAGCTTGTGCTTGTCCCGTTGCTATGCTTGCCTCAACACCAAGTTCACGAAGTCTATCTGTTCTAGCTAAATTACTTTGTAATAAATCTTGTTCCTCGGCTCTAAGAAGTCTAGCTTCATCGGCAATAGCTTGTTCTGCAGCTTGTGTTTGTTCAAAGCCTAATTGTCTAGCAGCTAATTCAGCATCTAACCCTAATCTTTGTCTTTCTAATGATTGATCTACAATGTCGCTTTCAAATCCAATCCTTTGCTGATTAATAGTTGCTTCTGCTTGTGTAGCAGCTGTAGCTGCATCAAGACCTTGTGATATAAGTTGAGTTGATAAATCTTGTATTTGAGCTTCACGTTGTGCTCTTTCATTAGCTGAAGCTATTTGTCTTTCAAGAACTTGTGTATTACGTGCACGAGTTTGCGCATCTTGCTCAGTCAAAGCATCCATTTCCATTTCGGTTGCTTCACCTCTACGTGATCTGTTTTCATCTAAAATAGCTTGCTCTAAAGCAGCTTGTTGCGCGAAGGCTTGTTGTTGTGCCCCTAATCCTGCTTGTTCCATAGCTATTGCATCTAATCGTGCTTGTTCTTGGGCACCTAATGCTCTATCAGAAAATACTGCTTGTAAATCAACGCCTAATCTTGCTGCTTCTCTAGCTTCTGCTCTTAGTGCCGCTCTTGATTCTTCTCTATTTAATAATTCAGTAGCTAATGTAGCTTGGTCTCCTAACCTACCAGTTTGTGCCGCTCTTTGTCTAGCTGCTTGTTCTGCCATACGTCTACGTTCTGCCGATAATGGCCCTTGTGCATCAGCTGCCAATTGTTGTGCTTGTTCAGAAACGTTATCTGCTAAACTACGATATCTAAAAACACTACCAGTTGGGTCAAAGTTTGTTTGAGTTGCTTGTTGTGCTAAAGTTCCTCCCCGTGCTATTTGATTTTCGGCTAATGTTCTAGCTAAATCACTATCTCCTCTGAGTGCTGCTAAACTTGATGAAGTATTAGCTCCATATAAATTTGCGCCTCTTGTTTGTATATTTTGTAAATCTTCTAAACGTTGTTGTGCAGCTAATCCTCCACCTAATGAAGCATTAATACCAGGGTCTTGGGTTAATCTATCTATCTGAGCTTGTTGAGCATTAGAAGGATCACCAAGTTGACTTAAATTCACAGCTCTTAATTGAGCATTATTTAACTGACCCCTAATTAAAGCTTGCGCCCTTGCTTGATTTGTTGGAATCTCAGTACTAGCCAATTGTTGTGCTTGAGTAGCCAAATCGGTTGTACCCGCTAAATCTCTTAAGCTTGCAAAATTAGAAGCATCGCGTTGTCCCGCTTCTGTAGCTAGTTGTTCTAATGCTAAAGTATTTGGATTTATGAATTGTTCTAAATTAGTTCTGTCTGTGGCACTTCCACCAAGAGCTCTAGCTTCGTTATAAATTATGTTGGATAAAGTTTGTGCTTCGTTAGTTCTTGATCTAGCGTCTCTTAAGGGATTGCCTGCGCGGCCTGCGGCTAATAAATCTTCGTTAGCTAAATCTTGTAGAGATCCTACGCGTTCTCCTCGTGCCGCTTGTAAGTCTCTTAATCCTTGTACTCCAGCTGCTTCAGTAATTGCTTGATTGGATGCTTGTTCTAATTGTCTAGCTCGAGCAAGAGTCGTTTCTCTTTGTGTATTTAAATTAGCTAATTCAGTTTGTTGTGCTTGAGTTAAACTAGTAATAGGTAAAGCTTGTAATTCTTGAATACGAGCTGTTTGGCTATTAGCAATGTTTTGTAGTTGTTGTCTCTCTGTACTTATTTCTTGATCAGCTTCTAAAGCAGATGTAGCTCTTTCTGCAATTTGTAATGATGCTTCAACAATGTTTTTTGTTTGAGGATCAGCATCTCTTAAAGCTTGAGTTGTTTCAGCACCTAATGCTTTTAATGAATCAATATCACCTCTTCTTAAAGCGTCATTAACCTTGTTTTGTGTATCAGCTGCAGCTTGTGCTGCTGAATCTGCCATTTCAATAAGACCTGCTTGCTGTTGATCTTCAATCTGCGTTAAATTTTCTTTAGCAGCGGTAATACGTTCTTGTAAATTTACACTATTAGCATTATCTTCTAGTGCTTGTGCTATAGCAGCATCTCTATCGCGTTCCCACCGCTCTACTGCTGCAGAATTGTCTACTACTTTTCTATTTTGATCAGCTCTTGTTGCCCTACTGCCAGTTGTCACACTATATTGTACTCTTGTAGCAGGTGGTTTTGGGCCAGCTATTGATTCATATCTAGTAGATGCATTTTCTCTTACTTGATCTTCTGGTAATGGGTTTCCGCCATTAGCAAGCATATCCTCCATTTGTTGGACAGAGGCACTTTGCGTCAAATAAGCTACGGACTCCGTAGGGTCATTTATGCCAAATAAAATTGTTTGTGTTCTCGCTAAAGATATAGTATCAAACTGTGGGCCATATGTACGTTCAGAAGTTAATTGTAAATTTAACAACTCAGGATCAGTTACTGCTTGTAAATACTCTCTTTGTGAATCTGTAATATTAACTTCTGGTACTGTTGCCATATTATCTTCCTATAACTAAATAATGTAAATGAGTAACATCGGTATCAAAAGCTACAACTATATTAGTAGTTGCAATACTTTTTAAGTGACAAGGACTTTGCAATGAGTTGCTATTTAGTAATTGTGTTACTTGTGCACTAACCAAAGCATTAGTAAATGCTGAGCCAAATGTTAAAGTATAAGGGCTTGACTCATTTGTTACGTCTTTAGTGCCTGTTTTAATTATTAGTCCATTTGGTAATGTAATGCTTTCTTCCCCACCGTACGTAGAAGGAGTAAACATATTAGGTATTTCAGTTCTAACATATGCCGTTGTAGCTATTCTAGTAGAACTATTAGACGCAGCTTGTGTTGTAGTCGTAGGATTTCCTCCTAAAGCTATATTATCTGCTATTAAGGCTGATGTAATCGCATCATCAGCTATTTTAGCTGTAATCACTGAATCAGTAGCTAATTGTGATGATCCAATACCAACATCTTTAACAAACAATTTACCTGAAGCATTTATACTAATAGTAGAATCATCTATTGCATTAGCGTTAAATACTGCATTGTCTACGTGAGCATTTAAATTAGTTGATGTTACGGCACTAGTTGCCCCAAATTCTGTTGGTTTATTTAATACTCCTGTTCCTGATGCTGAAGGGGCTGACATATTATACTGCTTTTTCTACTGTTCTAAATGATTCAATACCATCTGCTTTGATGGCTCTTAATCTAGGCCGACCTGTGGTATTATTTATTGTAAATTGTACACCATATGCTCGTGGATTACCTATTCTACCTCTTATCGAAATATCTTCTCCTGCTTCTAATAGTGTATTATTATGAAATGATGATAAGGAACCAAGGCTAATAGTTCTATCTATATTTTCGCATTCAACAGAAATATCAAAATCAGATACATTATCCGTAGATGATTCTACGTGCATTTCAAATGATTTCCATTTTTTTCTATCTAATTTACCTAGTGTAAATTGACGTGTCGTCCCTACTGCTAAGATAGGTATATTTTCATCCGTACCTCCAGTTGTTGATATTACTTGATCAGCGCCACTATCATTGGTTTCTAGGCGATTAATACCGCCTATATCGTTAGTGATGTAAACCCCTCGTTTGTCTGATTCTCCTACCACAAACATATTAGTAATATGAAAATTTGAATTATTTACTGTATCTATTGATTCCCATTGTTTGTTTAAAAAATTATATATTATAATAGCATTATTTCGATTTGATTGATCTAACGGCACCGCTAGATAATATCTATTATCAAAATATACTGCTTGTGCTTTATCAGCATAGATTGTATTTATTCGATTAATAGTTCCTTGTATAGATTCACTAAGTGGCAATTCAGTTCCGCGTAATTTATAGTCCTCTATAAATCCTACTCCATATACACCATTATCTGAAAGAAATAATATTTGATTTCCTATTTGTTGTATACTGTCTTTAGCCACTAGTCCAATTTCATCAGTAAGTAATTTATTTGTTGCATTTCTTAGATCTGTAGTATTTCCAACTAAGTGTATACTATTTCTGTTAAATACCATTAATATATCTTCACTAAAAGAATGAAGACCTATAATTCTATCAGCTCTCCCAGCATTAAATCTAAATTGATTAAAAATAGGATCATAAGTATCGCTATCAAGAATATCTGAAAATATAAGTTCGTCTTGAATTTGCCTATATGTATATGAATCAGTGCTTGCGTCAACTGAATTTTTAAATGGTAGGACTAAACGTCTTTGGTGATAATGTCCAAATTCGGCAGCAGGCATATGTGAGAACCCTCCCGATACTGATTGCGGTGCCATAAATTCTGTATCGGTTTGATTTGTTACATTTGCACTATCTATTTTAAAAGTAAACTCTGAACTCGATGCTGTTGCTACTTCAAATCGTGTGCCTTGTGTAATACCGCTACCCGCACCAGGTGTAATGCACTCTACTGTATTTCCTTCACTAAGAGAATTACTTACTGTAACTGTAGCAACTCCATTTGTTATAGTAAATCCAGAAGCATCTAATACTGTTGGTTGCGAAAAAGTTCCACTAGCTACTTTTGTAAATGGTGTCGCAAATCCTGCATCTGTAACGGTAATAGTTCCTGGATCCGTAGTTCCGCCTACACTATATGTAAATGTATCAGGATCAGTAACTGAGGCTACGTCAAAAGTTCCTGTCATTGTAACACTAGCACTACTAGTTAATCCTGTAATAGTAACTTTGTCACTAGTTGTTAGAAAATGATTGTGCTCAGTATTTACTGTAATCGTAGTATTATTACTACCACCCTTAGATACAGAAGTTATAGGGCCAACCTTTAAGGAGTTTTCTAATGTCACAGAATCGCCTCTAAAAATTAACACTTTATTAAAAGTTTGTAACATACTAACATCACTAGATATAGTTTGCGAACTTTCATAACCTATACTATATGATTTTTCTGTGTTTACATTTACCGCAAATGCTTGAGCGTTAGTTGCAATAATAATATAGTTCTGTACTTCGGATGCACTTACGTTTGGATTTGTGAATGGGCACGAACCATATAGTTGATCAATTAATCCATCGGTTAATGTAGGCTGCCCTAGGGTTATAGCTCCGCCACCTGCGGTTACGCTAGTGTATGTTTTATCAGATAGGGTTAAAGTATTTGCGTCAGTTATAGTAACAGCGTGCATTCCATCTGCTGTAGAAGGAACAACTGATACTCCGCTAAATCCACTAAGTTTTACCTTACCGCTCCCAGAAGAACCTAATCCGTGATCACTAAATGTAAGCACCAAATTATCACTAGATACTGCTTCAAGGGTTGTATCCTCTGGTGTATCTTTAAGAAAAAATGGTAGTGTTAAAGAATTAGCCCCGACTGTAACAGGAGAAATAAGTTTATTTATACCTTTACGTACTTGCCATTCTCCGTTGGTTCCTAGCCGAGCATTTTGTGAATTAGCTAATAATCCTGGTTCTAACTGATCAGGACGTAATCGATTATTAAACCCAATAAAACCACGATCGCCTTCTTGTTGAACGCGGTCATCTAAAGATCCATATGCAGAATATCTTGGCATAAATTAACATTTCCATCTACGTAGTGCAAGTGCTTTACGTGTAGGTCTTCCTTTCTTATCTTTCATTGGCCCTTTGACTCCAGCCATTCTAGCACAAAAGGATTTTTTTCGAGCCGCTCTTTTGCCTTTAGGATTGGATTCAGTAACAGGAGCTTGCAGATTAGCACCAGTCTTTCTTTTAAAGTACGCACGTCCCTTTGCAGTAAGTCCGCCTTTTTTTGACTTATGTTCTTTTCTCATTTTTTAGTTCTTACTTTAGCCCTAGGAGTATTCGCAATAACCGTCTTGCCCCTTCTTTGCCCTGACTTTTTTTTTCTTGCTGTTGCAGCTCGCTCAGTTTTTGACAAAGATTGAGCCTTTGCTCTTGGTAAGCATCTGTCAGGCATTTTTTTGTTTTTGGATGTTCCGCACTTTCCTTTGATTGAACCATCTGTACCTATCCTTACCCAATCTTGTTTAAGCCAATTTTTTAGTTGTCCCATTATCTACCCTTTCTTTTGCCACCTTTTGATTTTTTGGCATAGTTAGGATCCTTACAATATTTACTTGCGGCAAGATTTGCGTAAGCACTTGGATAAGTATCAAAAGTTCTACGTGCCCAAGCTTTACCTTCAGGACATATTTTACCTCCTGATTTACCCTTTTTACCTATTTTTTTTCTTGCCATTCTTAGCTAATGATTTCAATAGTTTGGCTTGCCCAGCGTGAGCTTTGCTCGCCTTTTCTAATTTGCGAGCAACTGATAATATTTTTCTTTGCATAATTATCTTTTTCGCATTCCTCTTTTTTTCATACCATTTTTCATTGGTGGTCTTCCGCGTTTGCTACCGTATGTTCCTTTTCCCATTGGCATAATATATCCTTTTGTTAATTGTTATATTTTTCTCCTAAGTGCTCTAAAGTCAGCTCCAGTAATTTTATCTTTTGGAATAGCGGCACTTGCTATTTTTTTTTGCTTTGTTGTAAGTTTTTTGTTAGGTTTCATTTTTTAAATAATACTATACAAATTAGTGCTAATCCCATTATAACACCTACACTCGCTGGTTCAGGTACACTGTCGTACTCAACAGATAATCGATAATCAACCTCATCCCAATTATATTGAACTCCTTCATAAAGAAGTCCATCAAATTCTCCATATGCCCATTTGGGTATTGATGGTACAAAGAAGTAATTATAGTTAGATAGTGATATGTTTTCGCCCCAATCGTAATCGGAGTCGTTATTTAGGTATTGTATTTCGTGGCTCATTTTTTGAATAAGGATGTGAAGATTGATGCAAACTCTTTAAAGAGTTTACTGATGATATTGTTTTTAGGTAAAAACATAACCATTATAGATATAATACCAATGTAAGCAAAGGTCATACCTAAGAGGTTATCTTTATAGTTTTCAAATATGTGTTTAAAAAATTCCATTACATTGTGGGGGATACTGCTCTTATTGATTGATCGTCAGTATCAATAGGAGTTTCTATTATAGGTAATTGATTATTGACACCCTTTGACTCTGTGTTAGTCTCAGATGATGTATTATTTTCTTGAGATTGTTTTGTGTCTTCAGTTTTTTGTTCTGGGTCTTGTGCTTCTTTATTTGCTTTATCTTTTTCTGAATCGTTATCTTTAGATTCCTCTGATGAACTTTTTTCTTTTGATTCTTGCTTTTGGTTTTGTGACTCTGATGATTTATCAGTTTGTCCAGGTTGATCGGTTTGAGCGGACTTTTCGGACGAAGAACTATTGGAAGAAGCAGAGGATTCGAGTGTGGGATCCTGAGAAGGGGCAGTTGGTTGAGAAGTCTGTAGTTGTTCGGAAGCCTCAGCAACGAAAGCCTGTGCCTCGGAAACCTTTTCTGTAAGAACAATTTGTCCCCAATCATTAAGGGAGTGAAAATCAATAAATGTATCCATAAACATTGGCGCTTCAATACGTTCTTCAACAATATCGTTTGCCACACTTGCTACAAATACCTCTGTTTGGTCTATAGCAACATTGGTTTGTGCGACTGCTGCAGTACTTACAGCTACACTACCTGCAGTACCTAGTTCACTTACTTTTTGTACTACGGGTAGATCTTTTATTTTTTCAATAAAAGATTTTTTAAGCGTAGAACTAGCTTTTCTAGCTTGCTGTATAGCTTCAGCGGACTGCTCTTTAATTTCTTCAGAAGAGCTGTACTCTTTTCCGTCCAATACTTTGGACAAAGAATCTCGCAGTTCTCTGAGTTTATTTTTGGCAGTTTTGTTATCCATTTACATAAGTTACATTTCATAATTATTTACTGACTGCGGCACTTCCAAAGTAGAAAGAAATAATACTAATTACCGCTGTTTTAATTTCTGGTAGTATTAAATACCCGTGCAAAGTCTGATAGCTAGTTCCAGAAAACATACCAAACCATTTTTTGTACTCAGCAGCTACTGTTATTCCTTCTTCACTATGAGCTAAAATAAAAGGTGCTATAATTACTCCGAACAATACAGTCAGTACAATAATCCTTCGTGTCCAAGCACCAAAGGCATCTACCCTAGCTGCGGCTGCATCTGCACTAGTATCCATAGCTTGTTGTCTTTTGATTAAGCCCTCTGTTACAGCAGCTTGATTCTGTACCATAGTTCCTATTAATTTAAATATAAAGCCAGAGAAACCTCCTCCTAGCATTGCTAATAATTCTGTACTCATTTTATCTCCTTGATTAATTTATATATAGAAAGCCCTAAGAATATAAGTGTAGCACATCCGACAACTAGACTAACCACTTGGTTAATCTCTTGTAGCCCAAGGCAAGCGAAGAACCCCGCTGAACCCATTGCTACTCTGCCAGTCATTGCTTCCATTTATTATTCTTCTTCTGGTTCTGGAAATGTGACATCAGTTACTATAGCTGCTATCTCATCGTCTGTTAGTTCGTATCCGTCCACAACTAGTGCATACTTTGCATCAGCAGTCTCTTGAGGGTAAGTTCTATAACGAGTACCGCTACCTACTCTGTGGTAAGCATAGCCTCGTCTAGCACCCTCTGTGTCTGCTCTTGCAATAGCATCGTCTAGTGTTTCGTATACTAAGTAATTGATTGTGATTTCTTCTTCGCTCATAATTAAATGTTGTAAAAATTATTTATTTCATCTGTTAAGTCAGATAGGTCAGATTTTTTACTATCTGTATAAAGTATTATTTCTAGTATTTCACCCAAGTAACTAGCTCTTGGACTATCATTAAACATATCTGTCCCTACTTTAAGATTGTCATTCTCTGCTCCTTGACCAGATAATGGTATCAAGGTTGTAGTAGTTGTTCCACTTGTTGCACTATTTTGTTGAGCAAATAACTCATCATCTGTACTATCTAAATAAGAAGTAAGTAAATTTACAGATTGAGGTGTTGCATTATTTGATTGAGCATTAGCTTGGTGAGGACTTACTCCAGTTTGAGCTATATCAATTCTAGAATCTATATTACTCGAAGCATCTTTTAAATGCCTTAGTTTAAAACCACCAATTGAGTTAGAACCTTCTGAACCACCAGCACTTACAATACTATCAAACCCAGCAGATTCTGGTATTCCAGTAACTGCAAATAATGTGAAGTTTGGCATTCCAGAACCACCTTGTTGAACTGGACTATAGGATTCTGTAACTAAATATGTTGCGGAAGTATCGGTATATCTAATTGATGGATATGCACCACTTTTATAAATACCACCATTAGAAACAATAGTTGGTTGGTTTGAAGCAGAGGCTTGAGATATATCTCTACCATTACCACTTTGGTCGTACAAAGTTTCTACGAAACCATTACGAGCTATGCGAGATATTTTAAAGTCAGATATTGTAAATGAACCAGTTGTATTATCTACTATTTGAATAATAGCAGTAGCACCATTATTTGGCACTATGTTGTGTGAATTAAATCCTTCACTAACAGATGGGTTACTAGCAAATGTATTAGTAGTTCCATCTGACTGCTGACCTACTATATTTGGAGAAGGTGAACCAGAATTAAATGTACAATTATAAGATATAAATATTGAATCATCTTGAGGTATAGGATTTTTTAAGGTAATATCTGCCCTAGCATAATCATTAGAACCGCTTGAGGTATGAGTTCCAGTAAATCCTTCTTTACCATTTGCAGAAAATGTACTGCTATCAAATGGGTCGGTTGAATTTTCTGTCCAATTTGTACTTAAATCATTCGCATCATTGTA